>LDZR01002340.1_pt1 | contig 60945 bp, 63 predicted proteins | sample 615371 | NCBI WGS metagenome assembly LDZR01 (sample SAMN03408294, study PRJNA278302) | terrestrial metagenome | isolation source: oil reservoir sample K2 | place: USA: Alaska, North Slope, Kuparuk formation | collected 2013
ACGGCGCACAAATATTAAGCCACGAAACGATACGGCAGATACTGCTGAAAGCAGCAGCATCCATAGAACAAGAGGAGCAAAAAAACATAGACGTCCAAGATTTTGACAAGCGCGCTGTAGAAGCCATACTAACAAGGGCTAAAAGGTATACTTACATCCTTAGCTAAACTTTACCAGGGTGTTTTACCAGAATTTGTTCTTACCCCAAAAATTTTAATAATCTTGTTACCCTTGTTTTGGAGCAAGGGAAAATATACCCGATACAACTTGACACATTCCGAGCTGAGCTGTTCCTTCCCTTTAAGGAAATAACTTGTTAAAATAGCTCTTCTCCACCCGGAGCTTTTTTTGAATATTTTAGAAGCATCTTTTTACAAATTAAATTTTTTCCGAAGGAAGGGATTGAAGTAAAAAATATCTAAGTATAATTATCCCAAATATTTTTAAATTTTTAAATTGTATTTTAGAAGGGAGCGATAAGATGGGGAAGGTTGAAAGGAAACTTTTGCTTGCCTATGTGAACAATGTGAGGCAGATAACGCGCTATGATAAACAGCTTCACAAGGATTTTTTCTATTTTAAAATGATTATGGAGGAAGAGTTCAACATTCGACCCGACCTTTATTTTGAATTGGTAAACGAAAAAAAAGGTAAAACGGAATTTAAGGATGAACCATACTGCCATGCACTGGAGATGTTGGTTTTTAAATTGATCCAGGAAGGAAAGTTTGAGTACGTTGAAGCAGGTTTAATTGATATAACCAAGGAAGGATATAAGGAACTTGTGGAGCTGAGAAAGGTAGTTGACCCCATAGCCCCTTCGGTTCGCTACATGGTAACAAGGCTTGATGATGAAAAATATCACCAGAAATACCGTCAGATCATAAAACAGATGAAAGAAAAAAATGAGCCCTATTAGATGCCGGTTGCGGTACATGGAAAGGCTTATTGCTAAATTTGTTTTGTGTCCCATAGGGGCTTTTCGCTTTTCATAAATGCAGTCAGGAAGCGTTCTTTTAATTTAAAATTTTAGGTACCGATTTTGAAGGAAGTGAATGATTTCCCTCATATCTTCCCGCCTAGGCATAGCTATGCCAGTTTGGAGCATAAGGAGTTTTTGGAGGAGGGGATGTTTCAAAAGAACCGCTTATGGCGTATAAAGAATCTTTCCCTGTAGAGGATAAAAAAATGTTTAATAAAACTTAGTTTACATAATATTTATTATAGGAAATTTTTTAGAAATACATAAAAGCAGCTGTCCTCAAACAATGCCAGCTGCTTTTATGTATTTTAAATTTAATTAAAAATTTAATTAAATTTAATTTTTTCTATTATCAATTATTCTCTTTGTTTTCTTTTCACTTCTTGGAAGTTCCTTATATCTTAAAACCTTTACTTCAACAGTAATTCCAATCCTATTTTTTATTTCTTCTTCGCATTTTTTTGCAACTGCTTCAGCTGTTGCTTGAGAGTGCTCATTTCTTTCTACCTGGAGAAGAACGCTATCCTTTCCATTTTTGCGGTCAATTACAATACGATATTCAGAACTTATTTCTGGAATGGATTTCAGCACGTTTTCAAAGTCAGCAGGAAACACCTGTACGCCTTTTATTTTAATCATATCATCAGTTCTTCCCGTTATTCTATCTATCATTGGGTAGGAGCTCCCACATGAGCATCTTGCGGGAATTATCCTGGTAATATCCCTTGTTCTAAATCGAAGAAGAGGCATTCCTTCTTTTGTTAATGTTGTAATCACCAGTTCACCTTTTTTTCCCGGCTCCAGCTGCTTTCCAGTTTCTGGATCTATTATTTCAAATATAAAATGATCATTCCAGTAATGGAGCCCTGTATGATGGGGGCAGTCAATTGCAATTCCTGGCCCATAAATTTCAGTAAGTCCATATATATCAAAGCTGTCAATGCCGAAGAGTTGTTCTATTCTGCTTCTCATTTTTTCTCCCCAGCGTTCTGATCCAAAAATACCTATGCGGAGCTTAATTTTATCAAGGAGACCCTTTTTTTCTGCTTCTTCTGCCAGGTATAACCCGTATGAAGAGGTTCCTATCAATACAGTTGTCTTAAGGTCCACCATCATTTGCAGCTGCCTTTCTGTATTTCCAGGCCCCGTAGGTATGGCCATAGCTCCTATCCGTTCAACTCCGGCTTGAAAACCAATTCCAGCAGTCCAAAGGCCGTAACCTGGGGTAATTTGAACTCTATCTTTTTTTGTAACTCCAACCATTTCCATGCATCGGGCCATCATCTCTGCCCAGTTGTTAACGTCTCGCTGAGTATAAGGTATTAATACAGCTTTGCCTGTTGTTCCAGAAGAAGAATGTATCCTCACGATTTCTTCATCGGGTGCTATCTGCATTGATAAAGGATAATTATTTCTCAAATCCTCTTTTTCTGTAAAAGGCAGCTTGTGTAAATCTTCTAATCCTTTAATGTCGCTGGGATGCAGATCTAATTCGTTAAATTTTTTTCTATAAAAATTGCTTTTTTCATAAAGCGTATTAATAAGTCTGCAGAAAAGCTGTTCTTCTCTTGAAGAAGCATAATCGGCTTTTGCATGACTACCCTTTGACATTTGTTTTCCCCCTTACAGGCGATAAAAATTAAACGGCTGTGACCCTGAAAAGGGCCCAGCCGTACTGTTTTCCATGACTGGTCCTTTCTCGGCTCAACTTTACTAAGCTCAGCTCAGCTCAACAATTTTTACTTTTGTTTTTAAATAAAGTTAACATAATTTATTAAAAGTGTCAATTAATTTTTTTTTTTGTATCATTTAATTTTTCTTTATATCATTAATATTAATTAATTTAATACTGCTCTAAAGTTTTTTTCAGTATTTCTGTTTCTTTTTCGGTCAAATTGACCAAAGGCAGCCTTACTCCTCCAACATCGAATCCTTTTAGTTTTAAAGCTGTTTTAACAGGTACAGGGTTGCTTGCTATAAAAAGAACTTTAAATAGTGGAAACAATTTGATATGTATTTCTAATGATTTTTCTAAATTTCCATTAAAGAAGTGATTAATCATTTCTTTAATTTCATTACCTGCTATATGGGAAGCCACGCTTACTACTCCATAACCGCCAAGGGATAAAAGGGGAAGAGTAAAAGAATCATTTCCGCTGTAAATCTTAAAATCTGGAGAACAGATTCTTTTTATTTCTGTTGCCTGTTCCACATCGTTAGCTGCTTCTTTTAAAGCAACTATATTATCAATTTGAGACAGTCTAAATACTGTTTCAGGCTTCATATTTAGTGATGTTCTAGGAGGAACATTATAAAGCATAACAGGAAGTTTTGTTGATGCTGCTACTGCTTTAAAGTGTTGATATAGACCTTCTTGAGAAGGCTTATTATAGTATGGAACCACTGCCATAATGCCATCAACGCCCACAGCTTCTGCTTCTTTTGTTAATTTTATGCTGGTTTCAGTGCTGTTTGTTCCTGTTCCGGCAATAACAGCTGTTTTAGGGGACACTACTTCCCTGACTGTTTCGTATAATTTAACCTTTTCTTCAAAAGTTAGTGTTGGGCTTTCTCCTGTGGTGCCGGACACTATTATTCCATCACTTCCACTGCTTTCTAACATTTTGGCAAGCTGACCTGCTTTTTTATAATCAACATTTAATTTTTCATCAAATGGGGTTACCATAGCTGTTAAAACCCTACCAAAATCCTCCATAAATTTCACCATCCTAAAATTTTCTTAACTTTTAAATTTATTTTAAATTTTATTCCTCAGCCAAATCAAATTCTTTAAGCAGTGCCTTTACTGCTTTTTTCATGTCCTTATTATTCACCAGACACCAAATAGTAGTATATGAATCTGCTGACTGAAGTATTTCAATTCCTTCATCAGTTAGGGCCTTAACTATTCTTGCCATAACTCCAGGAACACCTGTCATACCTGCTCCCACAGCTGCAACTTTAGCACAATTTTTTAAAACACTTACCTGATAACCTTTGGAAGCTATAATCTTTTCAACTTTTTCAGCCAAGGTATCTGGTACTGTAAATACTATCTGTTCAGGAAAAATGTTGATAAAATCTATACTGATATTGTTGTTTGCAATGGTTTCTAAAATTTCTTTTTTGATTTCCATTTTTGATATTTCAGGTGAATTTATTTTAATCTGGGAAATATTAGTTATCTGTGCTATACCTGTTATTAACCTATCTCCTTTTATTTGTTTGCCTTCATAAGGGTATACTTTATTTACTACTAACGTTCCAGGATCATCGGTAAAAGTACTTCTTATTCTTAGGGGGATACTTCCCTGCATTGCAATTTCAACAGCTCTTGGATGTATTACCCTTGCACCTTCATAAGCGAGCTGGCAAACTTCATTATAAGTAACTTTATCCAACGTTTTGGCTTCTTCTACAATTCTCGGATCTGCTGTTTTAAGTCCATTAACATCTGTATAGATTTCAACTATTTCGGCATTGAGTGCAACTCCAAGGGCAGCGGCTGTAGTGTCGCTACCACCGCGGCCTAAAGTGGTAATTTCCCCGTCTTCGGTTATACCTTGATAGCCTGCGACAACCACTATATAATCTTGATTAAGATAATAATGAATTAGTTCAGGGTTAACTTTAATTATTCTGGCACAGCCATGGAAATTGTCCGTTATTATTCCAGCCTGGGCGCCTGTTAAACATATTGCTTTGTATCCTCTGCTTTGGAGTAATCCTGTTAAAAGCACTCCTGAAATAATTTCTCCACAAGAAAGTAAAAGATCCATTTCCCTTGATGATATATTTTCTTTTATGTCTTCTACCAGTTCGATTAAATTATCTGTCGAATATGGTTCTCCTTTTCTTCCCATTGCAGAAACAACAACTACTACTTGTTTTCCTTCTTTTTTTGCTGAGATTATTTTTTCTAAAACTTTTTGCCTGTTTTCAGGAGTAGATACTGAAGTTCCCCCGAACTTCTGTACTATTATTCCCATAAGCTTCCTCCGTTAAATGAGTTTTTTCTCTATGAGCAGTTCAGCAATTTGTATAGCGTTTGTAGCTGCTCCTTTACGTAGATTATCAGCTACAACCCATATATTTAAACCATTTTCAATGGAGATATCTTCTCTAATACGACCTACAAAAACCTCATCTCTATCTGCAGATTTAATAGGAAGGGGATATAAATTAGAGTTTAGATCGTCTTCCACAATAACTCCTGGAGCTTGAGACAGAATAGCCCTCGCTTCTTCAGCAGTTATCTTTTTTTCAGTTTCTATATTTATAGCTTCAGCATGTCCTATAAAAACAGGTACTCTTACAGCTGTGGCAGTTACTTTTATATTATCATCCTCCAATATTTTCCTAGTTTCATTAACCATTTTCATTTCTTCTTTTGAGTAGCCGTTTTCTAAAAAAATATCTATATGGGGTAATACATTAAAGGCTATTTGATGCGGAAAAACGTTTTTGGTAAATTCTTTTCCTTCTAATATGGCTTTGGTTTGATTGGTTAATTCATCTATTGCTTCACTGCCTGCACCTGATACTGCCTGATATGTTGATACGACAACACGCTTAATAACAGCTACATCATGTATTGGTTTTAAAGCTACAAGCATTTGAATTGTTGAACAGTTTGGATTGGCAATTATCCCCTTATGTTTATCAACTGCATCGGGGTTTACTTCTGGTACTACAAGGGGAACATCGGGATCAAGCCTAAATGTACTGCTGTTGTCTATTACTACTGCTCCTCGTTTTACCGCTTCATGGGCAAATTCTTGACTTGCTTTACCACCGGCAAATAAAGCGATATCTATACCATCAAATGAGGAAGGCTGTGTTTCTTCGATTATAATTTTTTCTCCGCGAAATACTTTTTCTTTTCCTGCAGAACGTTTTGTAGCCAGAAGTTTTAATTGTTTTACAGGAAAATTTCTTTCTTCCAACACTTTAAGTATTGTGTTACCAACAGCCCCCGTACCCACTATAGCTACGTTATAAGTTTTCATTTTCTTACTATTTCCTCCCATCTGCATTGCAAAAAATATACTATAAAAATAAATCTGTAATTTATATTACTTTATATTACTTTATACTCACGTAAAATAGGCTGCAACTGTCTGCCTTTTAATGCTTCTTTAATTGTATCAGGAATCAAATTCATATGGGATACTAATGAATTTATTTTTTCTTTGGGGTTATCCTGCCCAAAGGGAACAATATAAATATTTTTCATATTTAAAACTAAACCCAAGTTTTTTGCGTTTACACTAAGTCCATCATTTGTTGAAATTCCTAATACTAAAGGCTTATTATTTCTTAAATGCGCTTTTGCAGCCATAAGTACTGGTGTATCCGTTATGCCATTTGCTAATTTTGCAAGAGTATTGCCGCTGCATGGTGCTATGATCATAATGTCAAACAATTTTTTTGGACCAATGGGTTCTGCTTCGATTATGCTCATAATGGGCTTCTTGCTGGTTTTGTTGATAATTTTATTAATTAGATTACAGGCTTTACCAAACCTGCTGTCTGTTTTTTGTATAGAGTTGGAAAAAATTGGTGTTATTTCTGCTCCTTCGTTAATTAAATTATCAATTTCTTTGATTACTTTTTTTACAGTACAATGAGAGCCAGTTATTGCAAAACCTATTTTTATACCTTTGAGTTCCATTCAAGCACCTCCAATGAACATTAAACTTAAACAACATATTGATAGATTAGTTTTGGAAGAATTTGAGCTAAAATTTCTCCTGCTGTTTTAGGAGCTACTTTGCCTGGAAGCCCTGGGGCTAAAATTGCTTTAATTCCGAGTTTTTCTGCCAACTCAAAATTTGTTCCAGCAGGGGTAGATACGAGATCAATAATTAAAGAATCTCTATTAACTGCTTCTAGAACGGCACTATCTAAAACCCTTGCAGGGATTGTATTGAAGATTATATGGGCTTGGTTTATTTTCTGAGGAAGATCTTCTAGTTTCACAACACTGCTGCCCTGCTCAAAAGCTCTTGCTAATTCTGCATCATCTTTAGAAACTACAAATGTTTTAGCCCCTATACTATGCAGCATTCGAGTAAGGGTTGTGCCCACTCGACCGTATCCCAATATAAAACAGCAGCTGTTGTGTATTGTATGCGGAGTTTCCTGCATTGCTATTTGAATAGCACCTTCTGCCGTTGGAATACTATTTAAAATGGCAAACTCGTCAAGTTTAGCAACCTCGATAAGACTTATATTATAAAAAGCGCATAGTTTTTTGATATATGATTTTGCTACCCCAATAAATAGATGCTTGCCGGCTAATTTTTCTGCTGCCTCTTTGGTAAATGTGAGACTTTCTGTCGAATAAATGGCTCTAATTCTTCCTTCTTCGTCTGTTCCCGGCATTGGCATTACAGCAGCATCTACTTCTTCTACTGCCTCTTCTACTGAGTTATAATGTATGGCTTCTTTCAATAGTACTTTTTTATCAAAACCGACTACATTTACTTTGGCGCCCAATTTTACCAGCTCAGGTATAAAAATAAGCTCCCTTTCATCTCCGCCTAGTACAGCTAAAGTAATGCCGGTAAGGTCATAGGCCATGTAAAGTGATGCCTCCTTACAGAACCCTTGAGACACTTTTAATATATGAGACAATTTTTTTGGAGGTGCTTGTATTCTTTTATTTAGCTAAATATCCATTAAATTTTCTAACCCAATAATCACCCCTTTTCTCTTTGGAGCTTCTTTAATTGCTAAAAGCACACCGGGAATAAAGGATTCTCTGCTGATAGAATCGTGACGAATACTTAGAGTTTGTCCTAATCCACCAAAGATTACTTCTTGATGAGCAACAAGTCCTGGTAAGCGTACGCTATGTATTTTTATTCCCTCGTAGTCTCCTCCACGGCAGCCTTCTAACTTTTCTATTAGTTTTTGCTCTTTTTTTGTAGGATTTGAATTTCTTTCTAATGCAATAAGCTCAGCTGTTCTTAAGGCAGTACCTGATGGTGAGTCTAGCTTTTTATCATGGTGGAGCTCGATTATTTCGACATTGGGCAGGAATCGTGCTGCAATTTTTGCACATTGCATCATTAAAACAGCACCGATTGCAAAATTAGGTGCAAAAAAAGCACCTATATTTGTATTTTCACAAAAATTTTGAATTTCCTCTAATTCCTTTTCTGATAGGCCTGTGGTTCCTACTATAGGATATACATTTGATTTTAAAGCTGTCATTATATTTTCAAAAGCTGCTTCTGCATTTGTAAAATCAACCATTACATCTGGTTGAGTTTCATCTATAACCTGCTTTAGATCTCTTTCTATTTTTATCCCAATATTTTCTGAGCTTATAAGCTTCCCTACATCTGTTCCTATCATTGTTACATCTACTGCTCCTACAAGGGAGCAATCTGGATCTTCGTATACTCCTTTCATTACTGCTTGTCCCATTCTACCTGCAGCACCAGTTACAACAACCCTTATTTTTTTGCTATTGTTCAATTTAAGCCCCCCTTACAAAAAATTAACGGCTGGGTTATACCCCACAACCGTTAAAAGATAAAGGTTACAAGTATAAATATACAATTACCTCACCAAAATGTAAATTACTGCAATCATGCTATCATATATCAAAGTGAATGTCAAATCCTTAAGTTTCAACTATTTATTTTTATTAATAGTAGGATTTTCATCTAATTCAACTAAAATTACTTCATTACCTATTTTAACTACTGCTTCCCATGGGATAATAAGATGCTCCTTATTTCCCCATAGAGTAAAGATATTTCCCCTATTGGGTATAATGATAGAACTGATATGTCCGGTTTCATTATCTATTAATAGATCGGTATCTCCGACTGTACCTAAACGTGTCCCGCTATGTATATTAATTATATCTTTACCCACTAGTTCACCCAACTTCATATCCTGCACCTTCTGAAATTTAATCTTCTAAGTTAGATATTATTTTTACAGAAATAAAATATGATCAATTTTATTCTGCTTTATAACCAGCTTTTTCTGATAATCCCCACTGCCTTTTAAAATTTTCTCTATTTTTCTTTACATAAGCTTCATAAAGCTCGTCAGCTGATATCCCGGCTTTGATGCACATACTTACAAAAAAATGAAGTATATCTACCAGCTCTTCTTTTACTCCCTCTCTATTTATTTCCTGTTTTTTCCACCATTTAAAGGACACTTCATTCAGCAGTTCTCCTAATTCAGAAACCATTGCAAGGACTTCCTTTTGAATCCATTCATTCCACGGTATATGGTTGATGTTTCTCAAACGCATGAGCTCCTCATCAAATTTTTTCTGCAGAGCAAAAATTTCATCAAGCTTGTCCCCCATATAACTAGCACTCCCTTTTTAGATCCCAATTTTTTTAATTTTTGTTTTTAAATCAACATCTTCTTTAAAGGGCCCGATTAAAGCCAGACCAAAATTTTCAGGATCAAATAACTTTTTTGCAAGTTTATGAACCTGTTCTAAACTCACTGACATTATTTCATTTACCATTTCATCAATGGTTATAACTCTGTTATGGGTTAATTCTGATTTTCCCAATCTGCTCATATGATTTATTGTGTTTTCCATTGATAAGAGAAGTTCTCCTCTAAGCTGCTGTTTTGCTCTTTCTAATTCTGCTTCTGTTATTCCATTTTCTTTTATGGAAGCAATAATGTTTAAACATGTATCTATTACAGAATGCACATTGCTGCTGCTTGTTCCAGTGTGAATACACCATAAACCGCAGTCAAAAAAAAGATACGTTATATGAATATATTGAGTAAGCTAAACTGCGCTTTTCACGGATCTCTTGAAATAAACGAGAACTTAAACTGCCGCCCACAACGTTATTTAAGATGGTTAAAGCATATATATCCTCGTCAGTATGAGATAAAGCTGGTGTGCCTAAACATATCTGTACTTGTTCGCAGTTTTTATATTTTATGATTGTTTGGGGTTTAATTTCTGGAGGAATATATTTACTGTTGTCTCCTTGGGGTATGTTGATTTCAAAAGCATAACCCAGACTGTCTACAATTTCTCTATGGTTAATATTTCCGGAAACAGAAATAATTATATTGCTGCCTATATATTCTCTCTTTAAAAAATCGAATATTTTATTCTTTGTAAAAGATGAAACAGATTCGATAGTTCCTAAAATAGGTTTTCCTAAGGGATGACCATCAAAAAAAGCTTTTGCAAAATATTCATGAACTATTTCTTCTGGCATGTCTTCATAAGATTTAATCTCCTCAATTACCACTTTTTTTTCATTTTCAATGTCCACACTGGAATAAATAGAATTGAAAAACATATCACATAGAATATCTGCAGCATCAAAAAAGTATTCTCCCAAGACCTTTAACAAAAAACATGTATATTCTTTTGTTGTATATGCATTTACTTGGGCTCCCATTTTTTCGAAAGCTTCTGAAATTTCAAAAGCATTTCGAGATTTTGTTCCCTTAAACTGCATATGTTCTATAAAATGGGAAATGCCGTGCTCATTTTCCTTTTCATTTCTTGATCCAGTCTTTACCCAAATTCCCAGGGAAGCTGATTTTACATAGGGAATTTTTTCAGTAACTATCCGCACTCCATTGCTTAAGGTTGTTTTATGCAGCAATAAACATCTTGACCTCCTCTTTCAAATTACTTATAGTCAGCTGGCAGTTTTCCAAAAAATAATAAAAAACCCATTAAATTTTTTATTTTGTATTTTATCTTTTCCGGCAGAGTAATGGGTTCCACATTTTCTTGAACTGCAACGGGAATTTTAATGCTTTCCATATTATCTGCAGCAATTTTTAAAAACCCAACTATTTCACCTTTTTTTAAGGGTATTTTTAAATCATTTATTATCAACTGCTTATTTAAAGTAGATACCTCATTTCTAGAAATAGTATAACTGCAATCTTCTACAGCAACAAGGTTAACTTGATGAGGTTTAGCATTGGAAAAGTATAATTTCCCTATTTCCATTCCTTTGGGTAAGTAAAAATTTTTAAATTGATTAAATCCATATTCCAGCAGCTTTTTTGTATCCTCATAGCGATCTCCACTTTTAAGAACCACACTAATTAGCGAACGATTTTCCCTTGTTGCCGAAGCAATGAGACAATGGCCAGCTGTATTAGTTGTTCCGGTTTTTACGCCGTCAATCCCAGGATATTTTCCCAGCAAACGATTTGTATTTTTAATGTAGCGTTTCCAAGTTGTTTTATTTTCAGGAATTTCTGCTTCTTTTGTTTTGACTACTGTGGCAAAAAAAGGGTTGTCCAAAGCATAATCCGTAATTATTGCCAAATCATAAGCTGAGGAATAATGTTCTGAAGCTGGAAGTCCGTGAGGGTTATTGAAATGAGTGTTGCGTGCTCCTAATATTATTGCTTTTTTATTCATTAGTTCCACAAAAAATTTTTCACTTCCACCCACTGCTTCTGCTAAAGCAGCTGCAGCATCGTTCCCAGATCTTATCATGGTACCCAAAATTAAATCTTTTATGGTAAATTTTTCTCCTTGAGCTAAATATATAGAAGCCCCTCCTGTGGATGCTGCTTTTCTGCTGATAATAACCTCTTCATCTGGTGCAGATAATTCTATAGTTAAGATACCTGTCATAACCTTTGTTGTGCTAGCTGGTGGGCGCTTAACATGGGCATTTTTTTCAAAAAGAACTTTATCGGCTGTTCTATCGTAGAGAATTGCTGACTGTGCTGTGATATGCGGGTCAAAAGCATAGCTGCAATCAGAAAAAAAATTAAGCAGGAAGACAGCTGTTAAAAAAAGTGTTGTGATTTTTTTTACATTTATTATCATCATATTACTTATTATATTACAGTTCAACTTGTAGCACTCCTTTTATGATTTTTGGCGCATTATCTATTTTGGCTTTTTGTGTCCTGTATTATTTGTGAAATAGTTTTAAATTTAAATCTCTGCTCCTTTAGCTCCTTAATGATAGTCGGCAGTGCTTTTAATGTTGAACTTTTAGGGTGCATCAGAACGATTGCACCATTGTGGGCTCCATTAACCACTTTTTGTACAATTTCATCAGCTGTCTTATCTTTCCAGTCAACAGTATCAATTGTCCACATAATAGTTTTGTATCCTAGGTCATTGGCCCATTTAACAATATTAGGGCTGCATTCTCCATAAGGAGGAGCATATATTTTTGCGTACTTTATTCCTAACTTTTTAAGTATTTTTTCCGTTTTTAATATTTCTTCTTTATTTTTTTCTACGCTTGAGCTATTAGGATGTATATGAGAATAGCCATGATTTCCTATTTCAAAACCAGAAGTATATATTTTTTTAACTAAATCAGGATATTTTTCTGCAAATCTGCCTGTTACAAAAAATGTAGCCTTTACTTTTTTATCTGAAAGTTCTTTTATAATGTCAGGTAATATCTCTTCACCCCAATCAACATTAAAAGTGAGGGCAATATCCTTCCTGTCAGGAGAACCGTGATATATGGGTTCAAGGGTAAATACAGTTTTTTGTTGATTATAAAAAGTATTCATTCCTTCCCAGGTTAAAAAAATGGATGTTGTCAAGAGGAAAATTATAAGGAAAATCTTAATCCTGCTGAGATAGAAAATTTTCAATAAAAAACCTCCCTTAGTTCATGATAAAGCAACATTAAAAATGCTGTATGATATCTATGAATTATGGGAGGTCCATTATGCTTGGAATTTAAAAAAATAATAAAAAACCATAAACCTTATTTCGGTCTATGGTTTTTAAGATTATTTATTTTTTCTATGTTCTCTAAATTTTTTTGTTTTGTTTTTAATATTTTTTTCTGCTTCTTTATTTGCTTCTTTTAGAGCTTCTTTACGCGAAAGTTTCAGCCTGCCCAGCTGATCAAAACCAATAGCTTTAACTATTATTTTGTCACCTGCTTTTACCACATCTTCTACTTTGTTAACCCTTTCTTCTGCCAGCTGGGAAATATGAACCATTCCTTCTTTACCAGGTAGTCCCATTACTCCTGGAATAACTTCTACAAAAGCCCCAAAGTCTGTTGTGCGTGTTACTTTTCCCAAATATATTTTTCCTATTTCCACATCTTCTGTTAAACTCTTAATCATTTCAAGGGCTTTCTCAGCTCCGCTTTGATCTACAGCGGCTATATATACTTTACCGTCATCTTCAATATCTATTTTTACTCCTGTTTCATCAATAATTTTCTTGATTATCTTTCCGCCTGGCCCAATTATATCTCGGATTTTTTCAGGATCTATTTCTGTTTTTATTATCCGTGGAGCATATGGTGACAGTGTTGGTCTTGGTTCTGGGATTGTTTCAATTATTTTGTCCAAAATAATTAACCTTGCTTTTCTGGCTTGTTCTAACGCCCTTTTTAGGATTTCAGTATTGATTCCCGCTATTTTTATATCCATTTGTAGTGCTGTTATTCCCTTTTTTGTTCCTGCAACTTTAAAGTCCATGTCTCCTAGAGCATCTTCAATGCCTTGAATATCTGTTAAAATTTCAACTTTGTCTCCTTCTTTTATAAGACCCATGGCAATTCCAGCTACAGGTGCTTTTATGGGAACTCCAGCATCCATAAGAGCCAGGGTACTTCCACAAACACTTGCCATGGATGTGGAACCGTTGGACTCTAAAACTTCTGAAACAAGCCTAATTGTATAAGGGAATTCATCTTCAGAAGGTAATACTCTTTCTAAGGCACGCTCTGCAAGTGCACCATGACCTATTTCCCTTCTTCCTGGTCCGCGTATGGGTCTTGCTTCACCTACTGAATAAGGGGGGAAATTGTAGTGATGCATGTACCTTTTTGTTTCTTCTACATCAATTCCGTCAAGAATTTGCTCTTCTCCTAAAGCTCCCAACGTACTTACAGTTAATACTTGAGTTTCTCCCCTTACAAACAAACCAGATCCGTGTGTTCTGGGTAAAATTCCTACTTTACATTCTATGGGTCTAATTTCATCAAGTTTTCTATTATCTATTCTTTCTTTCTTTTCCAGAATCATACTTCTAACTATTTCTTTTTCAATCTCAACAATCAGGCCTTCAATTCTTTTTTGTAAGTTTGGATCTTCTTCAAATAGCTCAGGTTTTAATTCCATCACTTTATTAACTATTTCTTCCTTTGTTTCTTTAAGTATTTTTTCTCTTTCTAATTTTTTACATCCCTTTGTTTTGACTTCATCGATCGCCTGGGCAATTAATTCCTTCCCTATCCTGTAAACTTCAGATTCTAAATCTTTATCTATTGGTTCTACTGAAACTTCTTTCTTTTCTTTTGCAATACCTTCTTTTAGGCATTCCTGTCTTAAATCTTTAATAAACCTAACTATATTCTTGATTTCCTTGTGAGCAAGTTCAATGGCTTCGATAATTATGTCTTCTGGGACTTCGCTGGCTTCTGCTTCAACCATAACAACTGCTTCTTCAGTTCCTGCTATGACAAGATCCAGCTCACTTTTTTCCCATTGTTCCAATGTAGGGTTTATTATTAGATCATTGCCTATTTTTCCAACCCAAACTGCGCCAATGGGATTTTCAAAGGGAATATCAGAAATCATTAATGCAGCAGAAGCACCGTTTATAGCTGTAACATCAGGACGATTATCTTGATCAACCGATAATACAGTTGCTACTATATGAATATCATTATGAAAGCCTTTAGGGAAAAGGGGTCTCAAAGGCCTATCTATTAAACGACTTGAGAGTGTTGCTTTTTCACTTGGCTTACCTTCCCGCTTTATAAACCCCCCTGGAATTTTCCCCACGGCATAAAGCCTTTCCTCATAATCTACCGTTAATGGAAGAAAATCTATTCCCTCACGGGGTTCTTCTGAAGCAGTGGCTGTAACCAACACGCAGGTATCTCCATACCTAACAAAGACTGAACCGTTTGCTTGAGTAGCCAAGCTACCAACATTAAAACTTAAATTTCTCCCTGCTACTTCTATAGATTTAGTTATATTTATTCTGTTATTAAGCATTGCAAGAATATTACCTCCTTATCTTGAACTCAAAAAAAATTTGAGAATATATACTCGGATTTTTTTGTTTTAATTTATAAATACATCCAAATAATTCAATTTTTATTTTAGTATATCCTTCAAAAAATTTTTAAAAACAGAACAATTATATAATGTTCAAAAATAAAGAGCGGTCTTACCGCTCTCTTAACGTCTTAGATTAAGTTTAGAAATTATAGCCCGGTATCTTTCAATGTCTTTATTCTTCAAATAATTCAACAATCTTCTACGCTGACCTACCATTTTAAGCAGACCCCGTCTTGAATGATGATCCTTTTTGTGAACCTTTAGATGTTCACTTAACTGTTCAATACGTTCCGTTAAAATTGCTATCTGCACTTCGGGCGAACCTGTATCATTTTCGTGAAGTCTAAACTTTTCTATAATTTCACTTTTCTTTTCTTTCATTAAAGCCACTTCAAATTACACCTCCATAATTTTAAATCGCCGCCTGCCAAGTAAAACGTCGGAGCACTCGATTTACCTAGCAGGTGGTTCACTGGGTTATATTATATTCTGTTTTTATGTTATAGGCAAATAATATCATAAATTTAGTTATAAAAAATTGTTTCTAGCTTACTTAATTTGGTTGTAGCAACTTCTATATCTTTTTTTATCTGTTCTTTTAATTCTTCTAGGTTTTTAAATTTCTTTTCATCTCTAATTTTATTTCTAAAGGAAAAACAAATGCTCTTTCCATATAAATTACCATCAAAATTGACAACATGAATCTCAACTCTTACATTATTTTCATCTGTTACAGTTGGTCTAACACCAATATTGGCAACTCCTATATATTTTTTATTGTCAATTGATACCATACCTGCATAAACACCGTTGGGGGGAAGCAGTATATCATCTTGTATATGCAGATTGGCTGTAGGAAAACCAATCTTTCTGCCCAATCTATCCCCAACAACTACTTTTCCATGAATAAAAGGCCAATAACCTAAGCATTCTTTAGCTTTGTATATTTCCCCAACTGCAATAAATTTTCTTATTAATGTACTGCTGATGGGCTGACTGTTTAGACACACAGGAGAGAAGATTTTTACATCAAAATTATATTTCTGCCCGTAATTTTTAAGAAGTTCTGCTGTACCAATTCCTCCTGAGCCGAAAGTATAATTATACCCAACATATACACATGATGGATTGAAAATTTTTACTAGTATATTTTTTATGAATTCATCAGATTGAATTTCTGCTATTTTTTTGTTAAAAGGAAAAAATACTAATACATCAATATTTAATGCAGAAATAAGTTTAGCTTTAGCATGATTCGTAGTAATTAATTTAGTATATTTATTACTTAAGATTTTCCCAGGATGAGGATTGAAAGTTACAACAATGCTTTTGGCACGGCTGTTTTTTGCATCCTTTACCATGGTATTGATAATTTTTTTATGCCCTCTATGCACTCCATCAAAATTTCCAAGAGCTATATAGTTAACTGTATGTAAAAAGGAACCTGCAGAGGGAATTCCTGTTATTATTTTCATTTGATGCTCCTCTATATGAAAACTTTTTTTGGTTTAATTAATTTTTTTCCATTACTAATAATTACCTGTCCCACTGCTATTAACTTATCGTTATGAATAATTTGAGCCATAGAATTATTTTTTAAAATTTTATCATTTAATTGCTTCATACTTATTGTGCTGCCGTTTTTAATTCTTTTTACATCAGATAGATCAACTTCAATTACAGGTAAATGTTTTACTAGATAATTCATGGGAAGAATAAAATCGTAATTGCCCTTTGATATATTTTCTTTAATTTCCTCAATGGTTAAAGAATCTTCTAATTTAAAAGGTCCTGATGATGTTCTTATTAAAAAGCTTAGGACTGCTCCTGTTCCAAGTTTTTCCCCAATATCTGAACATAATGTGCGGATATAAGTTCCTTTTGAACATGTTATATCTATAATGATCCTAGGATGTGGTCCTTGAGGATAATATTTAAAAATTTCTAATTTCTTAATATATACTGTTCTGGTTTTTTTAGGTACTTCTATTCCTTTTCTTGCAAGTTCATATAGTCTTTTTCCTTTATAATGTACAGCTGAGAAATCAGGCGGAATCTGCTCAATGCTACCTTTAAAGTCTTTTAATACCTGTTCTATAACTTCTAGTGGTAGATTTGAGACGCTTTTTTGGGATAATATCTCACCTACTGTATCATAAGTGTTTGTCGTTATCCCCAAAGTTAGTTCTGCCCTGTAAGATTTAAGATGCTCAAGAGTATATTCAGCCAGTCTAGTCGCTTTACCTACGCATATTGGAAGAACACCACAGGCAACAGGATCTAATGTTCCAGTATGTCCAACTTTTCTTTTCTGCAGTAATTTACGAATATAATCAACTGCATCATGGGAGGTTATTCCCGGGGGTTTTAGAAAATTTATAACGCCGCAAATATCACTAATTTTTCTATTCCCCCTTTTTTATGATTGTTTTTTGAGCTTCTCTTACCACCTGTCTAATCACTTCCTCCAATGGAGCTTCCAGTATACATCCAGCAGCTCTTTTATGTCCCCCTCCGCCAAATTTTTGTGCTAATTTATTAACATCAACCTTTGACTTTGACCTAAAACCAACTTTGACTTTATTGGGTTCGATTTCTTTGAAAAATAAACCTATTTCCACTCCTTCAATGGATTTGGGGAAATTAACGAACCCTTCAATATGTTCAAAACTGGAACCGTATTTTTTATATATTTCATAAGGTAGAACAACCCAGGCTATTTTTTTAGTCTCATCAACTTCTAATGTATCCAGCAGCTTCCTTTGGAGCTTAACACTTTTTAGAGGAATACTTTCCCATAAAAATCTTCTAATGGTAGCAAGATTTATCCCTTTAGAAATCAAGTCTGCTGCTATAGTATGGGTTTGCTCTGTTGTATTCTCAAACTGGAAAGAACCTGTATCGGTAACAATAGCTGTATAAAGACATGTGGCAATTTCAATATTTATGGGGCAATCCAGTAATTTTATTAAATTGTATACTATTTCTCCTGTTGCACCTGCTTTTGTATCAACATAATTTAATGTACCAAAAAATGTATTACTAATATGATGATCAATGTTGATAATATTTTTATTTAAACCAGAAATTACCCCGCTGATGGCTCCAGCTCTGGTAATATCACTGCAGTCTAAAAAAATTATTGTATCTGGTATATATAAAAAACTGGTTCTTATTAAATCGCTGCCGGGAAGAAAAGAATAAATTCTTGGAATATTATCCTGATTAATAAGCTGAATATTATAACCTAGGTTTTCCAAGGCTAAGCCTAATGCCAAAGTGGAACCAATGGCATCACCATCAGGATTGGTGTGAGAAACCACAGCCAGCTCTTTATCAGCTTTTTTAATAAAATTAGCAATATCCGCTAAATCCAATTAATCTTCCTCTCCTTGATTTACCTGAGTTATAAGTCTATTAATATACGCTCCTCGTTCCAATGACTTATCAAGTTTAAAAATTATTTCTGGAGTAAAACGCAGTCTAATGCGCTTCCCTATTTCACTCCTAATAAAACCTTTGGCGTTATTTAATGCTTCCATGGTTTTTGTTTCTTCTTCTCCAGAAGAAAGTATGCTTATATATATTTTGGCATGACGAAGGTCATTTGAAATATCGACTCCAGTAACAGTTACAAATCCTATACGAGGGTCTTTCAATTCTTCCTGAATAATTTGAGATACTTCTTTTTTCATCTGTTCAGCAACGCGGGAAGCTCTATATGAATTCATTTGACCACCTCATTTTACAAATTTATTATTGACGGGAAACTTCTTCAATAATATAAGCTTCTAAAATATCTCCCACTTTTATATCATTAAAGTTTTCAATACCTATTCCACATTCATAACCCTGTTCCACTTCTCGTACATCATCTTTAAATCTTTTGAGGGAAGCTATATTTCCTTCATAGATAACAACACCGTCTCTAATTATTCGGACTTTCGATTTATTCCTAATTTTACCATCTATTACATAACTTCCCGCTATAGTACCGACCTTAGGTACTTTGAAGGTTGCTCTTACCTCAGCTCGACCAAGATATTTTTCCCTATATTCAGGTTCAAGCATTCCGTTTATCAGTGAAGTTAAATCCTCTATTGCCTCATAAATTATTCTATATAATCTTATTTCAACTCCTTCATTTTCGGCTGTCTTTTTAGCATTTGTATCCAGTGTAACATTAAACCCTACTACTAAAGCATTAGAAGCTGTAGCAAGCATAATATCTGTTTCATTAACAGCTCCCACGCCGCTGTGAATTATTTTAATTTCAACTTCTTCATTCTTAATTTTTTCAATGGCATTTTTTAATGCTTCTAGAGATCCCTGCACGTCAGCTTTTAAAACAATCTCTAATTTTTTCTTTTCGCCCTTGTCAAGCTTTTTAAACAAATCATCTATACTGATTCTTGCCTGTTGAAGCTTTTTCTCTCTTTGTTCCTCTTTCTTTTGTTCAGAAAGTAGTTTAGCTGTTTTTTCATCAACAACATAAAATTTTTCTCCAGCCTGAGGCACTTCAGAAAATCCTTGAATCTGAACAGGAGTGGAAGGTCCTGCTTCTCTTAACCTTTGACCTTTATCATTCATCATTGAACGAACTCTACCATAAGTTGTACCAACAAATACGCTGTCACCTACTCGAAGGGTACCATTCTGGACAATTACAGTGGCTACGGGACCACGTCCTTTATCCAACTGGGACTCTATCACTATCCCTGTAGCAGGTGCGGTGGGGTCCGCTTTTAATTCTTCTAATTCTGCTACTAAAAGTATCATTTCCAGCAGTTGGTCTATCCCCTGCCCTTTGAGAGCTGAAATTTCAACAAAAACTGTTTGTCCTCCCCATTCTTCAGGAATTAAGCCGTATTCAGTAAGTTGTTGTTTTACCCTATCCGGTGCAGCATTGGGCTTATCAATTTTATTTATTGCAACAATAATAGGTATATCTGCTGCTTTTGCATGATTGATTGCTTCTACAGTTTGAGGCATAACACCATCATCAGCTGCAACAACAAGAACTGCAATATCAGTAGCTTGAGCACCACGGGCTCTCATAGTTGTAAAAGCTTCATGACCAGGGGTATCAATAAATGTTATCAGTTTTCCTCCTACATCTACTTGATAAGCACCAATATGCTGCGTTATTCCACCAGCTTCCTGTTCTGTAACTTTTGTATTCCTTATGGCATCCAGTAACGTTGTTTTTCCATGGTCTACATGTCCCATTACAGTAACAACTGGAGGCCGCTCTTTTAAATTTTCGCTTTTTATATCAGTTGTATCCAATGAAATTTTACTTTTTTGAGAAGTGTCTTCTTTTTCAATTTTAACTTCGACTCCAAATTCTTCTCCAATAATTGCTGCTGTATCAGCATCAATTTCTTGATTTATGGTGGCAATAATTCCAAAATCCATTAGTTTTTTGATTACTTCAGTTGCCTTAACCCCTATTTTTTTGGCCAGCATATCAACACTAATAGTATCGCTTATATATATGGTGTCTTTATCTGCTTTTGTCTTTTTTATGTCATCAGAAGAAGCTGAAGCTTTTTTCATGCTCTTTTTCTTTTCCTTAACTCTACTTTCATGTTCTTTTTTATCTTCTTTTTTACGAGGGCTGTGAGAATGAATTTTTTCTTTTTTCTCCTCAGCTGGCTTAGTTTTCATTTTTCCCTTTTTACCCTCATCGGTTTTAATAGGTAATTTTTCTCGGCTTATTTTATCTTCCTTTTCTTCCTTACCCAGTATTTTTTTCTTTACCCATTCAACCTGATGAGCATCCAGGCAGCTCATGTGTGACTTTACAGAAATATCATAATCCTGTAAAATTTTTATAAGTTCCTTACTGGATTTATTTAATTCCTTCGCTAGTTCGTATACCCGCTGCTTAGTCATTTAATCACCTCCGTATTCTACTCATTCGTTTCCATCTTGTTTCTCTCCTTAGCTGCTTTTTCTAAGGCTTCATTAAGCTCTTCCCATATTTCCGGCTGAATAATAATTTGTAAGCCCTTTTCCAGAGCTTTATTTTTTTGGGCTTTTTCGAGGCAAGAAATATTGTAGCAGATATAGGCTCCTCTCCCTGATTTTTTACCGGTAAAATCCAGTTCTACAATTCCTTCAGGGGAACGTACGATACGAACCATATCACGCTTGGGTTTTTTTTCTCTGCATCCCACACACATTCTTTCAGGTATCTTCCTCTTTTTCATTGATGTTATCCCCCTCTTTTTCCAAATCAAAAGGAATTAAAACATTCTGCTGTGTTATTTTTTCCTGCTGATCGCTTTTAATATCTATTTTTAGTCCGGTTAACTTCGCTGCAAGTCTGGCATTCTGTCCTTCTTTCCCTATTGCCAATGAAAGCTGATAATCAGGTACTACTACTTTTGCGACCTTATCATCAACTAATTCTACTGAAAGGACTTTTGCAGGACTTAAGGCGTTTGCAACATATTGTGCAGGATCTTCACTCCATTCAATTATGTCAATTTTTTCTCCACGAAGTTCATTTACAATAGCCTGAACTCTAGCTCCTTTTGCACCTACGCAGGCACCTACGGGATCAACGTTTTCATCTCTGGAAGATACCGCAATTTTTGATCTTGAACCGGCTTCCCTAGCCACTGCTTCAATTACGACAATACCTTCATATATTTCAGGTACTTCTAATTCAAATAAACGTTTTAAAAGCCCAGGATGGGTTCTGGAAACCATAATCAAGGGACCCTTCGTTGTTTTTTTAACTTCTAAAATATAAACTTTTATTCTATCTCCCTGCTTGTATATTTCGCCTGGTACTTGTTCCGACGGTGCTAGGATAGCTTCAACTCTACCTAGATCAATGAAAACATTGTTATTTTCATAACGCTGTATTATGCCTGTAACAATATCGTCTTCTTTTTTTGCAAACTCTTCATACATTATATTTCTTTCTGCCTCACGAATTCTTTGTATTACAACCTGTTTAGCCGTTTGGGCAGCTATTCTGCCGAAGTTTTTAGGTTTAATTTCTACCTCTACAATGTCGGAAATATCATAGTTAGGATTAATTTCCCTGGCTTCTTTTAAAGAAATTTCAGTACGGGGATCATTTATTTCTTCTACCACTTCTTTTCTGGCAAAAACCTGTATCTTACCAGTTTCTTTATCTATATTAATTCTGACATTTTGAGCAGTTCCAAAATTCTTTTTATATGCAGATACCAGGGCTGCTTCTATGGCTTCCAGCAGAATTTCTTTGTTTATTCCCTTTTCTCTTTCTATATCATCAAGGGCTTCTATGAAATCTAAGTTAAGATCCATATTCATAAGAATCATTGTCCTCCTTTAAAAATCATTATCAAACTGGGGTACTAAACGAGCCGATAAAATATTGTCTAAGGATATGAATATTTTTTCTGATTCTGTTAAAACTTCTATTTGCCCACTGTTTATCCCCATAAGTTTCCCTTTAATTTTTTTCCTGCTTCCTACAGCCTCTTTTGTTTTAACTAAAATAATATTTCCCTGGAAACGCACAAAGTCTTTTTCTTTTTTTAACGGTCTATCTAACCCAGGAGATGATACTTCCAAAATATAGCTGTAAGGAATGGGATCCTCTGCATCTAAAAAATTGGATAAAGATTTACTTACTTTTTCACAATCTGTAATACCAATTCCCTTGGGGTGATCAATATAGATCCTTAGTATCCATTGAGCCCCTTCTTTTCCATAGGTGAGATCCACCAGCTCATACCCAAGATCCTCAATGAAAGGAGCACATAACTCTTCTAACTTTTGCTTCATGCTTTTTGACAATTTATTAGCACCTCATTTCTTAATATTTCCTTAGATTAAATCCTTTTCATAATTAAAGAGTGGGCTTTACCCACTCTTTTACAACACGTCTTCTCAACCTTTAACATGGAATAGTATATCATAATAGCTAACGATTAGCAAGAAGCCATAATTAAAGGGTATTTTAGCTTTTATGCAAAATAACATGCTTTTTTGTATTTATATTTTTAGGTGTTTGCGCATGTATTGAGCAATTTCCCAATACATTCTCAATCTTGCAGAAATGCCCTTCACCAAACCAAATTTTTCTTCTTTCATGCGGTGAGACATGTCTTCCAGCACTACTTCTTTAACTTTTAACCTATTTTCCACGGCATACCTGGTTAGCGCCACTTCTACTCCAAATCTAGATGCATCGAGATCGGACATTCCTTTTAAAAGGTGTTTCCGAACAGCCCTTTGTCCAGATAAAAATGGAGCGATTGTTTGTGCAAAATCGGTTAGGACTCTTCCCTTTTCAAAAATCCCCACTGTCATGTCTGCTTCACCATCTACAACAGGCTTTATAAGTTTTTTTACATGTCCAGGAGTCAGACCTATAAGATCAGCATCCAAAAATAAAATTATATCGTTTTTGGAATGCCTGACTCCCTCCATCATTGCCCCACCCTTACCCAAATTTTTTGGGAGCTCAATTACAATATCGGCGCCTTCTTCACGTGCTATTTTTGCTGTATTATCAGTGCATCCATCGCAAACTACAATAATTTCATCAATTTCTTTGCCATTATTTTCTTTCAACGATTTAAGAACTCTTACAATATCACCGATGGTTTCTTGCTCATTAAAAGCAGGTATAACGACAGAAATCAATAATGCAACCCCTCCTTAAGAGAGCTAGCTGAATTGAACTAGGTATTACTCACTAATTAGAGACTTTATATAACTTCCCACTTCATTTAATTTTACAGTTACTTCTTCACCACTTAACCTGCTTTTAACATCTACAGTATTATCGGAAATGGTTTTTTTACCCACTGTAATCCTGTATGGATAACCTATTAAGTCCGCATCTTTAAACTTAACCCCTGCTCGTTCATCTCTGTCATCCAACATTACTTCTATTCCCAGGCTGTTCAAATCTTTATATATTTTTTCTGCAGCATTCATCATTTTCTCATCTTTTTCACTTACCGGTATTATGACAACATGAAACGGGGCAATTGATATAGGCCATATGATTCCATCCTTATCATGATTTTGTTCAATAGCTGCTGCCATGGTTCTGGATACCCCAATTCCATAGCAGCCCATAAGTATTTTTTGAGCTTTTCCATTTTCATCAGTAAATACAGCATTGAGAGCATCGCTGTATTTATCTCCTAATTGAAAAATTTGTCCTACTTCAATTCCCCTAGTTTTATGCAGCGTACCGCTGCAGTTAGGACATGGTTCTCCTTCTTCGACAAACCTAATATCTAATATTTCATCAATATCTATATCTCTTTGGGGATTTACACCAACATAATGATAGTCTTTTCTATTAGCCCCTACCACAGCATAATCCATCAAAGGAATTTCCAAATCTGCAATAATTTTAATGTTATTTTTGTCTTTCAGCCCTAATGGTCCTACATATCCTTTAACTATATTATATTTTGAAAAGTCATTTTCTTCAGCTAGGTACAGATTGGAACATCCAAGTTTATTTTTCAGTTTAATTTCATTTATCTGTCTATCTCCACGAATAAGAACACATATAATTTCTCCGTCTGCTTCATAAATTAGAGATTTTATCATGTATTCAGGATCAATTTTTAGGTATTGGGATACTTCTTCTATGGACTGCAGGCCTGGAGTGTGCACAAGCTCTTTATTATTAAAACTTACGTTTTTAACGGCTTTGGGAGGACTGGGTTTGCAGGGAGCTATTTCCACATTTGCTGCATAATCGCACTTATCACAATATACAATTTCTGCTTCTCCTGTGTCAGCTAAAGCGATAAACTCATGGCTTTTATTACCACCTATGGCTCCGGTATCTGCTTCTACAATTTTGTATTTTAAACCACATCGGTTAAAGACATTAATATAAGCCTGATACATTTTTTCATAACTTCTCTTCATACCTGCTTCATCACGATCAAAGGAATATAAATCTTTCATAATAAATTCTCGACCGCGAATGGGGCCGAATCTGGGACGTTTTTCATCTCTATATTTATTTTGTATTTGATACAGAAGAAGGGGAAGCTGTTTATATGAAGAAACTTCTGTTCTCACAAGAATTGTAATAATTTCCTCATGGGTAGGACCTAAACAAAAATCTCTACCATGTCTATCTTTTAGGCGAAACATTTCTTCACCATATACATCCCACCTGCCGCTTTCTTTCCAAATTCCAGCCGGCTGCAGAATAGGAAGAAGAAGTTCCTGCCCTCCAGCTTTATTCATTTCTTCTCTAATTATTTTCATTATTTTTTCGATTACCCTATAACCCATTGGAAGATATGTATAAATTCCTGCTGCTGCTTTCCTTACCATCCCTGCTTTTAACAGCAATTGGTGGCTGGGAATTTCTGCTTCCGATGGGATCTCCCTTAATGTTGGCGTAAAATATTCAGAAGCACGCAATTTTATACCCTCCCTTTTATTAAAAATCATTCTTTAATATTTCTATTATAAGAGCTTCGACAATTTCATTTTTCGATATCTTTCTAACAACTTGTCCCTTTTTAAATAAAAGGGCTTGTTTTTTTCCTCCAGCAATTCCGATATCAGCCTGCTTAGCTTCTCCAGGACCATTTACGGAACAGCCCATTACTGCAATTTTAATGGGTTTTTTGAGTCTTATATTTTTAATTTCTTCCTCTAATTGCTTTACTATCTCAAACAAATCCCATTCACATCTACCGCAGGTAGGGCACGAAATTATATCAACAATATTTTTTTTGCGAAGCCCTAAAGAATTTAATATCAAATATGCTGCTTCAACTTCTTTTACGGGAGATCCAGTAAGGGAAACCCTAATGGTGTCTCCTATACCCTTGTATAAAAGAATCCCCATAGCAACTGATGATTTAATAGATCCAGAAAAAACAGTACCTGCTTCAGTTACTCCTAAATGAAGGGGATAAGATGTTTTTTCACTTAATAATTCATAGCTGGAAATAACAGTTGGTACATCAGAAGATTTTATGGAAACTTTTAAATTGTCATAACCAAACTTTTCTATTATTTCTATATTTCGCAAAGCACTTTCCACCAAAGCTTCAGGTGTTGGCCCGCCAAATTTGATTTCAATGTCCTTTTCCAAAGAACCAGCATTTACACCAACTCTAATGGGAATGTTATATTCTTTAGCATATTTAACAATTTCCTTTATTTTCTCTTCATTTCCAATATTTCCGGGATTAATACGTATTCCTTGTACCCCAGATAAAATGGCTTCTATTGCAAGCTTATAATTAAAGTGAATATCAGCAATAATTGGCAGTGGAGACATTTTAACAATTTCTTTAAGAGCCTGAGCACTCTCATCATCTTTTACTGCTACTCTAACGATCTCACAACCTGCAATGAAGAGTTCTTTTATCTGTTCAACAGTAGCTTTAATATTTTTTGTATCAGTTTTGGTCATTGATTGAACTCTAATGGGTTCTGATCCGCCAATTTTTACATTGCCCACGCTTATTACCTTAGTTTTTTTTCTTTTTATTTTCATTCATTTTCAACCTCATCCAAAAATTCTAACAATATCCTGATATGTTATTATTAGCATTATGAGTATTAATATTGCAAAACCAATAAAATGAATAAAGTTTTCCTTTTGTGGGTCAATGGGTTTGCCCCTAAGCCATTCAATCAAAATAAACATAAGCCGGCTTCCATCAAGAGCAGGAATGGAAAATAGGTTTATTAAACCTAAATTTAAGCTTAAAACAGCTGTGAAGTTTAAAATATTTGCCAAACCAAAACGTGCAACATCTCCTATAATAGTAACAATTCCCACGGGACCAGCTACTTCTGCTGGTATCTCCCCAATGATCATTTTTGCAAAGCCTAAAATAATCATGAATATAACATTCAAAGCATTATTAATACCCAGATAAATTGAATTTAAAAGATCCTGCCTTTCCACACTCTGTTTTATACCAATCAATCCAATATTTCTTTCCTTATCTAAGTATGGAACAATACTTACAGTAAACTTTAAATTTTCCCGCTGCACAACCATATGAAGTCTTTTTTCAGGATTCTTGTGGATAATTTCAACCAAATCATTCCAGTTATTAATTTTTTTATCTTCAATTGCCAAAATTTTATCTCCCGGTTTTATGCCAGCTTCTTCAGCGGGGCTGCTTGGCATTACCTCACCTACTACATTTGAATCTGAGGGAATTCCTATTACGGTAAATACAAAAACAAATAGAACTACTGCCAATAGAAAGTTCATCAGAGAACCTGCACTGACAACAGCTGCTCTCTGAAATATACTCTTTTTGTTAAACCCCTTGGGATTGTTTTCATCACCCGGCTCCATTCCTGCCATTTTAACATAACCGCCTATGGGAAGAAGTCGTATGGAATATTTTGTTTCTCCCCGAACTCTGCTTATAATAGCAGGCCCCATGCCAATAGAAAATTCATAAACTTGTATCCCAGCTTTCTTAGCAGCCAAAAAATGACCCCATTCATGAACTAAAATAAGAAGGCTTAATATTAAAAGGGACAGTAATACAGTCAAAAACTTACCCCCTTTATAAAAACTCGTAAATTATTAATCTAAAACAGCTTTTCTGCAATTTGTAAAGTTTTCTTACGAATAAGCCTATCTGTTTCTAATATTTCTTCTAATTCAGGATTAGGAGAGTTATTATCAAAACTGTCTAATACTTTTTCCACTAAGTAGGGAATATCTAAAAAGCCAATTTTTTCTTCTAAAAAGAGAGCTACAGCTACTTCATTGGCAGCGTTTAAAACTACAGGCATTAGTCCCCCTTCTTCTCCTGCTCTCCTTGCAAGCTTGAGACAGGGAAACAATTTATGATTGGGACTTTCAAAAGTTAGAGTTTTCAATTTTGTAAAATCAATTTCTTCAGAATTTGAAATGGGCATCCTCTCAGGCCATGTTAGTGCATATTGAATGGGAATTTTCATGTCTGGAATACTCATAAGAGAAAAAACTGAATTATCAATTAATTCTACCATCGAATGAATGATACTTTGAGGATGAATAACAACTTCTAATTGGTTATATGGAATATCAAACAACCATCTTGCTTCAATAAGTTCCAGCCCTTTATTCATTAACGTTGCTGAGTCAACAGTGATTTTTTTTCCCATGGACCAGTTGGGATGATCAAGTGCCATTTCTGGAGTAACTCTTTTCAATTCTTCAATACTGTAATTTCTAAAAGGTCCACCAGAAGCAGTTAATATTATCTTTTTAATATGTAACTTGTTTTTTCCTTGAAGACACTGAAAAACTGCTGAATGCTCACTATCAACAGGAATAATTGGTACTTTAAATTTTTTTGCCTGTTCCATTACAATGTGTCCAGCAACCACAAGGGTTTCCTTATTTGCCAATGCTATGATCTTTCCGGTCTTAATAGCAGCTAAGGTCGGCAGCAGTCCTGCAGTTCCGCTAACTGCAATAAATGCTATATCTACTTTAGGATTGGCTACTATTTCATTTAAACTATTTTCTCCTGATAAAATTTTTGTATGTTTAAAGCCATGAAGATCTAAAGAAAGTTTTTTGGCAGCCTTTTCATCAGAAACTACTGCTACTTCAGGCTTGAATTTTATTATTTGTTCTTTAAGTATTTTAATTTCGTTATGTGCTGCTAGTGCAAAAACTTCAAAACTATTTTTATTTGCTTCAATAACTTCCAGCGTTTGTCTGCCTATGGAACCTGTGGAACCCAAAAGTGCTACAGTTTTTTTCATTTTATTTCCCCCAGAAATCTAAAACCATTTGGATAATATACTTCCTCGAGAAGCAGCTTTTGCAATAACAAGAAATATTGGTCCCAAAATAACACCAATAAATCCAAATAATTTCAGCCCTACGTAAATGGATATCAACGTTGCCAGTGGGTGCAGTCCTATATTTTCGGCTACAATTTTCGGTTCCAACAGTTGTCGTACTATTATTATAAAAGCATATATAATGGTTAATCCAACAGCCATAAAGAATTTACCTTTAATTATTTCAAAAATAATCCAGGGTATCAAAACGGCACCTGGTCCCAAAATGGGAAGGATATCAACTAAACCTACCACCAATCCCATAGTTAAGGCATATTTCACACCTAATATATATAAACCAATTACTGTTTGAATTGCTGTTATAAGCATAAGAATTAGCTGCGCTCTTATATATCCAAATAAAGCTTTGCCTACATCTTCACTGATTGCTATATACATTTCATATACAGAATCGGGCAAAATTTTTGCTGCTAAAAAATCTATAACATGCTTATCTCTGCTTATAAAAAAGGATGCTAAAATTGAAATAACTAAAATCAAAAGTAAATTGGGTACAAAGTTGGTTAGAAACATTAAAATTGTATTGGCAGTATTTGATATTATATCGGTAAAACTGCCAAGCAAAGAGCTTAAATTTCCTGAAAAACCTTTTATTAATTGGGGAGATACATTGATAATTCTATAAATGTCCTTAATATTATAAAGTGCCCCTGTAAAATATTTGGTTAAATCATCAGTATACTTTGGAAAAATTTTAGAAAATCCAATCAATTCTGCAGCGAGTTTTGAAAGCCCCACAGCTAAAACAGCAATTAAAAGAGTAAAAATTGCTGCCAGACAGATAAAAACAGCCCAGCCCCTTTTGATTTTAAAGTTCTTTTCAATATAGTTTACTATGGGTTCAATTAATGAAGAAATTACCCAACCAATAATGAATGGAGCCAAAATGGGCATAAGAAATTTTACTATTTGGCGCACAGCAGGAAATATAAAATAGTATGTAAGATAAAATATGCCGCAAAGGCCTCCCGCAATTGCTGTCTGGTATAAAATGGGGAGATATTTAAGGTGAACATCTTTAATATCCCTATCCATTTCTTCACCTCAAATTAGCATATATATGCAATATAATAGTATACTAAAGGAACTATAACTAAAAAGCTGTCAAATCGATCAAGAAATCCTCCATGGCCAGGCAATATACTGCCAAAGTCTTTTAAATTTGCATGCCTTTTAAAAGCTGAAGCTGTTAAATCACCTAATTGGCCTAAAATCCCTACTAAAATACCTAATACCACAAATTTGAAAATGTTTAAATCCTGGGGAATAAAAAATGAAAATATGATTGAAGCCATTACAGGAAAAAGAATACCTCCTACTGACCCTTCAATTGTTTTTTTGGGACTTAAGGTGCTGTGTAATTTATGTCTCCCAAGGAGCAGACCAATTATATAAGCTCCACTATCCGTTGCCCAAGTCAGTATAAAGGCAAACATAAGAAATAAGAATCCTTCTTCCATGTTCCTTAACAATATTGCAAAGCTCAGCAGGAAACCAATATAGATTGAACTAAAAAGAGTTAGTCCAACTCCTGATGGTTTTATTCTGGGAAATGAAATTACATAGTAAAATAAATTTAGTAAAACCACTAATAAAAGTGTTTCCGCGACTTTGCCAGCTCCAAAATAATGGCTGTTTAATATAAATAATACAGCTCCTAAAAATCCTAAAAATTTACTGAATTGAACTTCAGTATTTTTTAAGGCCCTGTACAGCTCATCTAAAGATAATAATGAAATTATAATAACAGAAAATAATAATACATAACCTCCAAAATAGCTAATTAAAATAATTAAGGGAATACCCAATAACGCTGTTAAAATACGCTGACGCAGCACAATTAATCACCGTCTTTTTTTATAATAAAGTTTATTTTAATCCTCCAAATCGTCTCTCTCTATTTTGATATGATAGAAGTGCTTCTAATAAATCCTTTTTATCAAAATCAGGCCACAATGTATCTGTAAAAAAAAGTTCTGTATAAGCTAACTGCCACAAAAGAAAATTACTTAATCTTTTTTCCCCAGAAGTTCTTATCAACAAATCAGGCTCAGGAAGCCCTTTAGTATATAAATGAGCTTCCATCAATGAATAATTAATATCTTCTATGTCATAAACACCATCCTTAACCAAAGCTGCAATTTCTTTAACGGCTTTTAAAATTTCATCCCTAGAACCGTAATTTAAAGCAACATTTAATATTAAGCCCGTGTTGTTTTTAGAAACACTTTTTGCCTTTAAAATTTCCGCATATGCATCCCTGGGAAGTTCTTCTATTTTTCCGCTAGTTATTATTTTAACATTGTTTTTACACAAAGCATCCATTTCTTTTTGAAGATACTCAACTAAGAGATTCATCAACAAATTTATTTCGGTTTTGGGTCTTTTCCAATTTTCTGTAGAAAAGGCATATACAGTTAAAACTTTTATACCCAATTGAGCACAAAATTCAACAGTTCTTTTAAGGGCATTTGCTCCTTCTCTATGTCCTGCACTTCGCGGAAGCATACGTTTTTGTGCCCAGCGGCCATTCCCGTCCATTATTATTGCTATGTGCCGGGGAAGCTTTTCCACCCAAAGTTTGCTGAGATAATTTATTTCAGTCTGGTTCAAATTTGTTATTATATTAGGTTTTAAAACTTCTAGTAATAATTTTGCCATCACCTTTCCTCCCCAAACATAAAAAGAATATAATATAATTATTAATAGCAAACCCCCTCTAATAGAGGGGGTTTCCCAATTACTCCTCGATAATGGCTCCATTAGGACAGGCATCCACGCAGTTACCGCATTCAGTACACTCATCCTGATTAATTACATAAATGCCGTCTCCTTCTTCAATAGCCCCTACTGGACATTCCATTTCGCATACTCCACAAGCTGTGCAGTCTTCTGTAATTCTATAAGCCACCGTTCCCACCCCCTTTCCCATAATTAAAAGTTATTTCAGAAACCAAAACTAATTCAATAGTTTCTTTTGACAATTTTTTTTGTCTAACTACTCTCATTTTTTCATAGGGGTGTTCGCTGCCACTATTTGGTGTAAATAATAACTTATAATTAAGACCGGTGGCTTTTAAATAATTTAAAGCCTCATCAGCATAAAGACCTACTAAATCTATATTCTTGATCAAAAGCGGATTAAACCTCCATAATTTCTTTTTCTTTCAGCTCGAGAACTTCGTTAACTTTTTCAATATACTTATCAGTTAGCTCCTGAACTTCTCCCTGAAGCCTCCTGGAATCATCCTGGGATATTTCACCTGATTTTTCCATTGATTTGATTTCCTCGTTTGCTTCTCTTCTTATATTTCTAATAGCGACACGACTATCTTCTGCCATTTTTTTAACAATTTTTAATAGTTCCTTTCTTCTTTCTTCAGTTAGAGGGGGTATAGCTATCCTAATGATATTACCATCATTATTGGGTGTCAACCCTAAATCAGATTTCAAAATTGCTTTTTCTATATTTCCCAAAGCTGATTTATCCCAAGGCTGAATCACAAGAAGACGGGGTTCAGGAGCAGAAATATTGGCCATTTGATTTAATGGTGTTGGGACGCCATAATAATCAACCTGAATTTTATCTAAAATCGCAGGATTGGCTCTACCAGCACGAATGGAAGCTAATTCATGTCCCAAGTTTTGAACGGCCTTTTCCATTTTCTTTTCACACTGCTTAAGAATCTCATTTATCATTGTTTGAACCCCTCCCGACAAAGGTGCCAATTTCTTCACCTAACACAACTTTTAGTATATTACCTTTAACCCTTATATTGAAAACTATAATTGGTATTTTATTATCCATACATAGTGAAGCTGCCGTAGCATCCATAACTTTTAATCCTTTATTAAGAACTTCTATATAACCCAAATCTTTATACCTTTTGGCTTCAGGATTAATTCGAGGATCGGAATCGTAAACTCCATCAACTTTTTTAGCCATTAAAATTACTTCTGCTTCTATCTCTGCTGCACGAAGAGCAGCAGTGGTATCAGTAGTAAAATAGGGATTACCTGTACCTGCTGCAAAAATTACAACTCTGCCCTTTTCTAAATGTCTTATTGCTCTTCTTCTTATATATGGTTCGGCAACCTGACGCATTTCAATGGCTGTTTGTACTCTTGTATCAACCCCAACCCTTTCTAGAGCATCCTGTAAGGCTAAAGAATTCATAACAGTTGCAAGCATCCCAATATAATCTGCTGTTGCTCTATCCATTCCCTGGGCACTGCCTGCAACCCCTCTCCACAAGTTGCCCCCTCCTACTACAATAGCAATTTCAACGCCATAATTTTTTACTTCTTTTATTTGTTCTGCTATGGAATTCAATGTTTCTGGGTCTATACCCCAATCGTTGTCGCCAGCTAAAGCTTCTCCGCTGATTTTTAAAACTATTCTTTTATATTTTGGTTTTTTCTGCATGGTTAGAGATTACCTCCAGCTGGAGAACTTCTACATAATAATTAAAATATCCTTTAGTAAATCTTTTTATTTTTGGGTCAATTTTTAATTTCATCAGCAAAACATTCTTCTTTTTTCTCCAGTCCTTCTCCTAAAACATAACGAGTAAATCTTCTAACCACTATATTTTCCCCTAACTTTGCTATATACTCATTTATAATGTCCTGCACACTTTTATCAGAATCTTTAATAAAAGGCTGCTCTAAAAGGCAGTTTTCTTCAAAAAATTTTTCCAGCCTTCCTTCTACTATTTTATCAACAATTTTTTCCGGCTTCCCTTCGTTTAAAGCTTGGGCTCTAAGAATTGATTTTTCCTTTTCAATCACTTCTTCAGGAACTTCCTGTCTGGAAACATATTGAGGATTAGAAGCGGCTATCTGCATAGCAATGTCATGGCACAACTTCTTAAAAGCATCGTTTCGAGCAACGAAATCTGTCTCACAGTTAACTTCAACCAATACTCCTATTCTTCCATTACCGTGAATGTATGAGGTGACTAATCCTTCAGTGGCTATTCGATCGGCTTTTTTAGCTGCTTTTGCTAAACCCTTTTCCCTTAGTATATCAACTGCCTTTTCAATATCCCCTCCTGCTTCTTCAAGGGCTCTTTTACAATCCATCATTCCAGCGCCAGTTTTATTCCTCAGTTTTTTAACATCTTCAGCTTTTACCATCTGCTATGTCCCCCTTATTTTTTCTTTAAAAAGTCTTAAAAAAAGGCAGGAAAACGTTCCTTCCTGCCTTTGCTTTCCTGTCATTAAGCTTCTTCAACGGCCAATTCTTGTGCTGTATCTACTCCCTGCTTTCCTTCAATAACGGCATCAGCAATTTTACTTGTTAATAGTTTTACAGCTCTTATGGCATCATCATTGCCTGGAATCACATAATCAATCTCATCGGGATCGCAGTTGGTATCCACAATAGCTACAATGGGAATACCTAACTTTCTTGCTTCCCGAACAGCAATTCTTTCCTTGCGAGGATCAACAATGTATAAAGCTCCTGGAAGCTTATCCATATTTCTTATACCGCCGAGGAACCTTTCAAGTTTCTGCTTTTCTGTCATTAATTTAGCAACTTCTTTTTTGGGCAGAAGATTAAAAGTGCCGGCTTCTTCCATCTTTTCCAACTCAAATAGACGATTAACCCTACTTCTTATTGTTTGAAAGTTTGTAAGCATTCCTCCAAGCCATCTCTGATTTACATAAAACATGCCGCATCTTTCAGCTTCTTCTTTTATTGAATCCTGAGCCTGTTTTTTGGTTCCTACAAAAAGAATAGTTCCTCCTTCACTTACCAGGTTTTTTACGAAATTATAAGCTTCTTCAATCATTTTTACAGTTTTTTGAAGATCAATAATGTATATACCGTTTCTCTCAGTAAAAATATAAGGCTTCATTTTGGGGTTCCATCTTCTCGTTTGATGGCCAAAATGGACCCCTGCTTCCAGAAGCTGCTTCATTGTTACTACTGCCAATTACTGCACCTCCTTATTGGTTTTTCCTCCGCACCTATCAATTGAAGTGGGAACTGCCCCCACAGCACCACCCACTCCATCAAGGTGCGTGCGTATTTGCCAAAGGGTAGTATAACATATATTGTTTATCATAGCAAGAATTTGCTTATATTAAAGATTATTTAGGTTGTTGTTTCAATTTTGCCAGCTCTTCAATTAATATATCATTTAATACTTTTATATATGTTCCTTTCATACCAACAGATTTAGTTTCTATAACTCCAGCACTTTCAAATTTTCTCAGTGCATTGACAATCACAGATCTTGTAATTCCAGCTCTATCTGCAATCTTGCTTGCCACCAATACTCCTTCAGATCCTTTTAATTCGTCAAAGATATGTTCCACTGCCTCAAGCTCAGAATAGGAAAGGGTGTTTAAGGCTATATGAACAGCAGCTTTTTTTCTGGCTTGTTCTTCTGCTTTCTCAGCTTTTGAACGCAAAATTTCCATACCTATGACTGTCGCACCATATTCGGCCAACACCAAGTCAGCTTCAGTAAATTTTTCATCAAATTTTGCCAGTACCAAAGTTCCAAGCCTCTGTCCAGCTCCAGCAATGGGCACAGATGTTACCAATTTATTTGAAAATATGCACTTTCTTTCATCAAAAAGGCATTTGTTGTTTTCCTGAGTAATATTAGCCCTAGTTTCATTGTTGCTCAAAAGTTCTTTATTATACTCATCAGGGAAGCGGGATAATTGATAAACAATTTCTTCCATTATATCACATGTAAAACCCTCCATTAAAGCATAACCCAAAACTGCACCTTCTTTGCTGAGAATATAGCAGTTTGCACCTATCATATCTCTAAGCACGGCCGCAATATCATAGAAATTTACCGGCTTGCCAGCATATTGCTGCAGCCTTCTGTTTATGCTTCTAGTTTTTTCCAATAAAGATTTCATTTTTTCCTCCTTAATAATTAAAGAATATATCTCGTTAAATCTTTATCTTCAATAATTCCTTTAAGTTTATTTCGCACAAATTCCCTATCTATAATAAATTTTTGAGGTTCTAAATCTGGAGCCTCAAAAAATAAATCTTCAAATAATCTTTCAAATATTGTATGAAGCCTTCGGGCTCCAATATCTTCTGTTTGGGTGTTTATTTGATAAGCAATTCTTGCGATTTCATCTACGGCACTTTCCTTGAATTCCACTGTATGCCCTTCTGTTTCAAGCAAAGAAGAATAAAGTCTTATTAATGAGTTTTTAGGTTCGGTTAAAATTTTTTTAAAATGTTCCTCATTCAAGCTGTGCAGTTCAACCCTAATGGGAAACCTCCCTTGTAATTCAGGTATTAAATCTGATGGCTTGCTTGTATGAAAAGCTCCTGCAGCTATAAACAGTATATGGTCACTTTTTACTGGTCCATATTTTGTCATTATAGTACTTCCTTCAACAATAGGAAGTATATCTCTCTGAACACCTTCCCTTGATACATCAGGTCCATAATGCCCCCCTGAACTGCAGATTTTATCTATTTCATCGATAAAAATTATGCCCGTTTCTTCGGCTTTCTTGATACCTAAAGATTTTACCTCTTCCATATCAATGAGCTTTTCAGCTTCCTGCTGTGCTAAAATGTTCCTTGCTTCTTTTACTGTAACTTTTCGCTTTTTTTTCCTTTTTGGAAATACATTTCCGAAAAGCTCATGAAAATTAACCCCCATCTGCTCCATACCGGCATCTGAAAATATCTCTAAAACTGGAACGTTAGTATCTTCAATTTCTATTTCTATAATTTCATCTTCCAATTCCTTTCTTCTAAGCTTTTCCCTAATTATTGCCCTTTGCTCTTTTACTTTTTTATATTTCTCACTTTCCTCTTCTGTATGGTCTTCAGGTTTACCCATTGAAAACAGAATTTCAAATGGATTTTTTGATGATTGAGATCTTTGGGGAAATGGAACTAATAATTCTACCAGTTTATTTTCAGCTTCTTTTAATGCCTTATCTTCTACTTCTTTTAATTTTTCCATTTTTACCATTCTAATTGATGTTTCCACTAAATCTCTAACCATTGATTCAACGTCTCGTCCCACGTACCCTACTTCAGTAAATTTGGTGGCTTCTACCTTAACGAAAGGAGCTTTCACTAATTTTGCCAGACGTCTTGCTATTTCTGTTTTACCAACACCAGTAGGTCCGATCATAATAATATTTTTGGGAGCCATTTCATCACGTATGTCTTCAGGCAAAAATTTCCTTCGAAGTCTATTTCTTAAAGCCACAGCTACGCATTTTTTTGCTTCATATTGGCCTACAATATATTTATCCAGTTCCTGAACAATTTGTTTTGGAGTAATCTCTTCCACCCAATTCCCCCCTTATTACAGCTTTTCCACATATATATTGTTATTAGTATAAATACAAATGGAAGCTGCAATTGACAGGGCCTCTTTAACAATTTCTTCAGCTTCCATATCAGTAAATTTAAGCAGTGCCAGTGCTGCCGCTTGAGCGTAAGCTCCACCTGAACCAATAGCTGCAACGTCGTTATCCGGCTGGATCACCTCTCCATTTCCTGAAATAATAAGCAGATCATTTTTGTCAGCAACAACTAAAAGAGCTTCTAAGCGTCTAAGCATCCTATCTGTTCTCCACTCTTTGGCCAATTCCACAGCTGCTCTCTGCAGATTTCCATGATATTCTTCAAGTTTTCCCTCAAACTTTTCAAAAAGAGTAAAAGCATCTGCAACGGAACCTGCAAAACCTGCAAGCACTTTTCCATTATATAATCGCCTAACCTTGCATGCTTTTTGCTTCAAAATAGTATTATTTCCACTAAAAGTTACTTGCCCATCTCCTCCAACAGCTACAACGCCATTTTTTTTAACTCCAATAATTGTTGTTCCAATTAACATTGTAAAAAAAAAGCCTCCTTAAAGGATTTAAGCACGGGGATGAAACTTCATATATATATCTTTTAATCTTTTTCGGTCTACATGGGTATAAATTTGTGTAGTTGAAAGATTTACATGCCCTAATAATTCTTGAACAGCACGCAGATCGGCTCCCTGCTCCAAAAGATGTGTTGCAAAAGAATGCCTTATAGTATGGGGACTAATTTTCAATCTTAAACTTTCCTTAGCAGCATATTTTTCTAGAATATACCTTACTGCCCGAGAAGTTAAGCGTGTTCCTTTTTGACTTAAAAAAACTGCATCCTGAGCATCCTTATCTTTAGCTCTCTTTAAAAAAATTGGACGAACATTTTTAAAATAATTTTTCAAAGCCTCAATTGAATAATTGCCTAGGGGTAAAATTCTTTCAATGCCACCTTTCCCTAGGACAATTACCTGCTTATTTTCCATATCAATATCGTTTTTATTCAAACTAACCAGTTCGCCAACCCTCATTCCAGTGGCATAAAGCATTTCCAATATGGCTCTATCTCTTATTCCTAACAGATTGTTTTCAGGCCTTTTTAATATATTTTCCATAGTTTCGGCATACAAAAAGGTGGGCAATTTTCTTCCCACTTTTGGAGACTTAACCTTCTGCATTGGATTATTTGATATTATATCCAAGCGTTTAAGAAATTTAAAAAAGCTTTTTAGACAGGAAATTTTTCTTGCAATTGTTCTTTTTTCACAGCCTTTTTCCTGTAAAAAAGAAAGAAATTCTCTAATTGCTAAATGATCAATTTTATTTATTTCGTAAATGCTTTTTTTATCTTTTAAAAAATTTTCAAATTGAAGGAGGTCAGCTTTATAGTTTTTTACTGTATTATTTGACAAATTGCGTTCTGCAGAAAGATAGTTGCAAAAAGGTTCAATCAAATCTGAAAATTTTAATTCTTTCACTTTACTTTCCTCTCTCTTTTTTAAATCAACCAAGATTAATGTTAGCATAATTAAATCCTGCCAGCAACTTTCAACTTTAAAGAACCCTTCATAAACCGTTTTCATTTATAAATTTTTTCATGGCATCAAGGGCTCTTTTTGATAAAGCTAAGTTGCGCTTTTTCTTATTTTTAATTCTCTTTTCTAGAGGCGGAATTATCCCAAAGTTAATGTTCATTGGTTGAAAATTATCTTTGGGAGAAGTTATATAGTTGCATAAAGCTCCTATCGCTGTTTCCTTTGGAAAGCACAGCAGCTTTTTATTGCGAAAAAGCCTTTCCGCATTTATGCCAGCAACTATACCTGTAGCAGCGGATTCTATATATCCTTCTACTCCCGTAATTTGGCCAGCAAAAAATAATCTTTTATCTTTTTTAAATTGTAAAGTGGGCTTTAGAAGCTTTGGAGAATTAATAAATGTATTTCTGTGCATAACACCATATCGAATAAATTCTGCATTTTTTAAAGCTGGAATTTTTGAAAATACACGTTTCTGTTCGGGCCACTTTAAATTTGTTTGAAATCCCACAAGATTATATAAAGTTGCTTCACGATTTTCCTGACGCAGCTGTACAACTGCAAAAGGCTGCTTCCCTGTACGAGGATCTATAATTCCCACTGGTTTCAAAGGACCGAATAATAAAGTCTTTTCTCCCCTTTGAGCCAAAACTTCTATGGGCATACAGCCTTCAAAAAAAATTTCCTTTTCAAAATCATGGAGAGGATGCCTTTCAGCTTCTATTAAACTCTTATAAAAATCATAATATTCTTCCTCAGTCAATGGACAATTTACATAATCAGGATCTCCCTTTCCATAACGCGAAGCTTTAAAAGTTTTGCTGAAATCTATACTTTCTGCGATAACAATGGGAGAAGCTGCGTCATAAAAATATAGATGCTCTTCTCCCGTAAGTTCCCTGATAGCATCACTTAAAGCTGGGGAACTCAATGGCCCTGAGGCAATTATAACTATCCCACTGGGAATGGATTTGACCTCTTTGCGGACAACTTCAATATTGGGATGATTTTCTATTTTAGCAGTTATACACTTTGCAAATGCTTCCCTATCAACTCCCAGAGCACCACCCGCAGGTACCGCATTTTCTAAAGCACACTGCATTATTAAAGAACCCAGTAATTTCATTTCTTCCTTTAAAAGACCCGCAGCATTTTCCAAAGATAAAGATCTTAAAGAATTACTGCATACTAATTCCCCTAGGTAACCCGTATGGTGTGCTGGGGTTTTAACAAAAGGCCTCATTTCAAACAAAATAACCTTTACTCCCCGCTCAGCTAAAACCCAGGATGCTTCAGTTCCTGCCAAACCGCCGCCTATAACGGTAACTACGTCCGTCAAATAATTTCCCCCTCTTTCTTTTCTGCATTAGTATTGTTGCTATCCTTGTTGTTTAATGTTTCTTCATACTGGCAGCTTTGATTTGAACAAACAACACGTTTAATTTTTTTTGTCTCCTTTTCAATCAGCATGCTGTTGCATTGGGGACAATTTTTTTCAGTAAGCTTGTGCCACGAAATAAATTCACATTTGGGAAAATTTTCACATCCATAAAATTTTCTACCCTTTTTGCTTCTACGTACGACAATTTCACCACCGCATTCCGGACATTTAACCCCTACTTTTTCTAAAAAAGGTTTTGTATTCGTGCACTCAGGGTATCCAGGACAGGCAAGGAACTTGCCATAACGTCCGTATTTAACAACTAAGTTTCTACCGCATTTTTCACAAACTTTATCTGTCACTTCTTCTCCAACGTCTATTTTTTCAACTTCTTCTTCAGCTTTTTTTAATATTTCTTTAAAAGGTCTGTAAAAATCTTCAACTACTTTTCTCCACTCCTGCTTTCCTTCTTCTATTTTATCTAAATTTTCTTCCATAGCAGCTGTAAATTCCACATCAATTATGTCGCTGAAATATTTTTCAAGGAGATCCGTTACGACAGCACCCAGTTCAGTGGGTACAAAATACTTGTCTTCTTTAACAACATATCCTCTGGTTAAAATGGTGTCTATAATAGGAGCATATGTACTTGGTCTTCCAATCCCCAGATCCTCAAGGGTTTTAACCAAACTAGCTTCTGTATATCTTGGGGGAGGCTGTGTAAAATGTTTTTTAGGTTCAAGTTTCTTAACTTCTAATACTTCTCCTTCTGATAGTTCTGGTAATAATGCTTCCTTTTCCATAAAATCATCATTGGAAAAAACCTTTAAAAATCCAGAAAAACGTAGAATAGACCCTGTAGCTTTAAACAAGTAATCACAAGCAGCAATTTCCACTTCCGTAACATCAAAAACAGCAGGTTTCATTTGACTGCTTATAAACCTTTCCCATATTAGTGAGTAAATTTTAAATTGGTCTCTTGTAAGAGCTGTTTTTATACTTTCAGGATCCCGTGAAACTGATGTTGGTCTTATAGCTTCATGAGCCTCCTGGGCTCCTTTTTTGCTGGGAAATATATTGGGTTTATCAGGCACATACTCCTTACCAAATTTATCGGCAATATAAGTTCTACAGCTGCTCAATGCTTCATCAGAAATTCTAGTAGAATCTGTTCTAATATAAGTTATTAATCCTACAATTCCATCCTTCCCCCCCAAATCAATGCCTTCATATAACTGTTGGGCAATCAGCATAGTTTTTTTAGCGCTGAAATTATATCTTTTTGATGCTTCCTGCTGAAGGGTACTGGTAATTAAAGGAGCTAAAGGTTTACGTTTTCTCTCTTTTTTCTTAATTGTTTTAACAACGAAGGGCTTTTCTTTCAAATCTTTTAAAATTTCATTTATTTGTCCTTCGCTGCTTATATGAATTTTTTTATTGCCTTTTGATACTAATTTTGCTTCTAGTATATCTTCACCGTTTGTAAGCTGAGCTGTTAGGCTCCAATATTCCTCCGGTTTAAAATCCTCAATTTCTCTTTCTCTCTCCAATATTAACTTTACAGCTACAGATTGAACCCTCCCAGCGCTTAAACCTTTTTTTACCTTTTTCCACAAAAAGGGACTTAAATTATATCCCACCAATCTGTCCAAAATTCGCCGTGCCTGCTGGGCATCTACTCTTCTTTGATCAATTTCCTTTGGTTCTTTAACAGCTTTCAAAATTGCATTTTTTGTTATTTCATTGAATTCAATTCTACACTTGCTGTCGTTTAACTTTAAAATCTCTTTCAGATGCCATGCTATTGCTTCCCCTTCTCTATCGGGGTCGGGACCAAGGAGGACCTTTGAGCTTTTTTGAGCTTCTGCTCGCAAATTTTTTAATATTTCACCTTTACCCCTTATTGTTACATATTTAGGCTCAAAATTATTTTCCACATCAACTCCAAGCTGGCTTTTAGGTAAATCCCTTACATGTCCCATACTGGACTTTACAGTGTATCCTTTTCCCAAAAACCTTTTTATTGTTTTTGCCTTTGTAGGAGATTCTACAATTACCAATATGTTCGCCACTACCTTCACCTCAAAAAAGATTTTTTACATCATATCATAAGATATACTTTTCCTTCTCCTCTAACAACCAGCCCCATTAGTTCCAGCTGTGTAACTAATACATTTAGCTGAGCTGCTGACTTGCCTGTGTAATGGCATAACTCCTCTATCAGCATAGGTCCCCCTAAAAGAAGGTCTATAATCTGCTTCATAGCTGGACTTATGCTGCCTAAATCCCTATCAAATTTATTAAAAGAAGAACTATACCTATCATCCTCAAAATTTCTGTATTCTTCAAGAATATCTTCTGCACTTTCCACAAGCTTTGCCCCTTCTTTTATTAAATTATTACTGCCTTCGCCGGTTTTGCTCAAAATTGATCCAGGTACTGCAAATACATCTCTTCCCTGCTCTAAAGCAAAATCAGCAGTAATTAGGGCTCCTCCTTTCCTAGGCGATTCCACCACAAGTACACCTGAAGATAAACCGCTTATAATTCTATTTCGTGCTGGAAAATTTTGTTTTGCAGGAGGAGTCCCCAGGGGAAATTCTGTTATTACCGCCCCTTCCTCGCAGATTTTATCAAAAAGCCTTTTATTTTCTCGAGGATAAACAATATCAATGCCGCAGCCTAAAACGGCAATAGTTTTTCCCCCTGCTTCCAAAGCTCCACTATGAGCACTTGAATCTATCCCACGAGCAAGGCCGCTGACTATTACTGTACTTTGTGAAGCTAAATCAAAAGAAATTTTTCTTGCTACCTGCTTGCCGTAGATGGTTGCTTTTCTTGTTCCCACCACGGCAATATGTAAAAAAGATGTATCTGGTAATTTTCCTTTTACATAAATTACAGGAGGTGCTCTGTGAATATTTTTTAAGTTCAGAGGATAACGTCTATCATTAATAGATATTATTTCTGCCCTATTTTTTATTACCTGTTCATAATAGTGCTCGATATTAAATGTTTCTCTAAAACTAAAAAATTGCTCTAAAGAGATATTTACGGGTACAATATTTGTAATTTCTTTTTTGGGAGCTTCCCAAGCTTTCTTAGGACAGCCGAAAAAATCAATAATCTTAAGTATATTTTCATATCCCATTTTAGAGCAGTTAAAAGCAGCCCAATAGGCTTCAATAGGCATTTGCATTAGCATCACACTTCCATTTTTTGTACCCTACATTCGTGCAAATAAAAAAATTTCCTCCTTAAAGTTAAATAAAATTTAATATTATATTTACGGTAACCAGTATATCATGTCTAATTTATATATTTATCTGCCACTTTTCTAAAACAATTATTCAAATCTTTAAAAAGGAGAAATGCCTAAATTGTAGAAGCATAATTAGAAAAGTCCAAATAAATATCAGAAGGAGGCTAAGAATGCTTGCAGTAGTCGAAAGCTGTTCAACAAAAGGTGTAGAAGGATATGCAGTGCAAGTAGAAGTTGATGTTTCCCCCGGCCTGCCGGGTTTTTATATTTGTGGACTTCCTGACACCGCAGTAAAAGAGTCCAAAGATAGAGTGCGAGCTGCAATAAAAAATTCAGGCTTTGATTTCCCTATGCAGAGAATAACTGTTAATCTTGCTCCAGCCGACATAAAAAAAGAAGGTTCTCAATTTGATCTCCCCATTGCAGCTGGAATTCTTGCAGCAACAGAACAAATATCAATTGAAAATCTAAAGAACAAATTTTTTGTTGGTGAGCTCTCACTAAAAGGTGAACTAAGAAAAGCCCATGGCATTCTTCCTATGGCACTGTACATAGCTGAAGCATACCAAAACTCTGTTTTTTTAGTACCCCCTGATAATAGTTTTGAAGCCTCATTAGCAAGTAATATAGAAGTAATAGCCCCTAAAACTCTTAATGATGCAGTGCTTTTTTTAAACAATGAAAAAATTATTCCTCCCGTAAAAGCAGATATAGAAAGTCTCTTTTCAAAAAATATTATGGATTATCCCGATTTTTCTGAGGTTAAGGGACAAGAAAATGCTAAAAGAGCTTTAGAAATTGCTGCTGCTGGAGGGCATAATGTTCTAATGATAGGTCCTCCTGGTTCAGGTAAAACCATGCTAGCTAAGCGTCTTCCCGGCATCTTTCCTCCATTGAGTGCAGAAGAAGCTTTTGAGATAACAAAAGTATACAGTGTATCCGGCTTGATTGACCCTGAAACCCCTTTAGTAACAAAAAGGCCTTTCAGGACACCCCATCATACTGCCTCAGCTTCAAGTATTATTGGTGGAGGACAAGTTCCAAGGCCAGGTGAAATAAGCTTAGCAACCTACGGTATTTTATTTATGGACGAACTACCCGAATTTAGAAGGGATGTTATAGAAGCTCTGCGCCAACCTTTGGAAGATAAAAAAATAACAATTTCTAGAGCATCAGCTACAATTACCTTTCCTTCAAACTTCAGCCTTGTAGCAGCCATGAATCCATGCCCATGTGGGTTTTATTTAGATGAGGAAAACCAATGCAGCTGCACTCCTTTTCAAATACAAAGGTATGTAAGTAAAGTTTCCGGTCCTATAATGGATAGAATAGATATACACATTGAAGTTCCAAAATTAAAATATAAAGATTTAAAAAATGATAAAAAAAGTGAATCATCAGAAAAAATTAGAGAAAGAGTTACAGCTGCAAGAAACATCCAAAGAAAAAGATACCAAGGGCTAAATATCAGCAGCAATGCAGAGCTTGAAGGAAAAATGGTTTATCAATTCTGCAAAACAACAATGGAAGCTAATAAATTACTTGAAAAAGTTTTTGATAAACTGAAAATAAGTATGAGAGCACACAACAAAATTTTAAAAATAGCCAGGACCATAGCAGATCTTGAAAATAAATCTAAGATTAATGCTGAACATATTGCGGAGGCAGTTCAGCTGCGTTTTTTAGATAGGGCAAACTATTACTGCTATTAAGTTTTAAGAAGGAAACCATACTTTTATGTTGAACTTTTGAATGGTAGCTAAAAAATAACAACAAAAAAGAAATTAAAGGGGGAAATTTTTTACATGAAAATTCATACAGAAATAAAAAAGGACGGCAAAAACGAAAGGGTATATGAAATTGAGGTGGTTATACCCAAAACTGATAAACCGACTATTCCCGGAGAGGCAAGCAGTAAAAGAGTAGCCGACATTCTAAATTATTTTGAAAAAGTAATTTTAGATCATGATTGGATTGAGGATATGGGATATGATGAAAAAATAGAAGTACTGCGCCAATATTCCCTTTATTGGTTTCTAAGCAACATCCTTCAGCTTGACTTATATCCCCTTCCCAAAAATGAAGGAAGCTCTAAACCCTGTTAAATTGTTTAATAATAATTAGCAATGGAAAAATAAAGTATAAAAAGATAAAATAAAAATGGGACCAAGTTTGCTGCTTAGTCCCATTTTTTAATCATATAAATAATTTTTTAATCATTTAACTTAAATATATAAAAGGTGATATAATGTAACTAATATGGAGCCGACGACCGGATTTGAACCGGTAACCTGCTGATTACAAGTCAGCTGCTCTGCCTGTTGAGCTACGTCGGCATCCTCAAGTTTTTTAAATGTGGTCGGGGCGGAGGGATTTGAACCCACGACCCCTTGGTCCCAAACCAAGTGCGCTTCCAAGCTGCGCTACGCCCCGTACTACGCAAGCTCTATTATAATGAAGAAAAAAATCGTAGTCAAGACTGAGTTCCATAAGGAATCTAAAAAGTTGTATGAAACATTTCTATTTTTGCCGCTAAAAAAAAGAAAATTGAAAAATTTTAAAATTACCGTTATAAAAATTAGAAAATACATTATTTATTTAATCATTCAATCAAAAAATTTAAGGAGTGATAACTTATGATTTCAGGAATAAAAAAAGCTTTTCTTTTAGGTTTAGGTGCAATTTCTATCACTAAAGAAAAAGCAGAAAAACTTTTTGATGAAATGGTAAAAAGAGGTGAAATTACAAAAGAAGAAGCCAACGAGTTATTAAATATTTTAGTGGAAAAAGGTAAGGAAGAAGGAGAAAGAATAAAAGAAATTGTAAAAACTGAGATAGATAAGGTAAAAATGACCAATAAATTTGTAACTAAACAAGAATTTGAAGTGCTTTCAGAAAGAGTTACTAGGTTAGAAGAAATTCTGCTTAGTAAAAATAAAGTTGATGAAAATAAATAAAAAAATGGCTGGGACGGTTGGATTCGAACCAACGATGACGGGGCCAAAGCCCGCTGCCTTACCCTTTGGCTACGTCCCATTACATCAAATAATATTTACTTTAAATAAAGTATTAAAACACGAAATTTTAACCAAGAAATGGGCTAAACTTTTCGCCCATTTTTTTCTTTTCTTTTCTTTTCTTTTCTTTAAAATCACTGTTTGTTATTTATCCCGCCCTATCTAAACTAAACTATTTTTAAAACAAAATACACAAAAAATAAAGGTAAACGGAAGAATTTTAGTCCCAAAATACCTAAAAATCAATTAAGAAGTATTTTGGGAGTTTTTAATCTTCCTAATTTACAAAAACCCGAGCTGTTATTCTTCCCATCCGCGGTTTTTTACTCCCTACCGAATAATTATTTACCCTTTTTTCTTGAATTTATAAAATAAAATCACAAAATATCTTTCCTGCGTAATTTGCAGGGAATAATTTTTAAAAGGGGGTAATATTGTGACTGCAATGGAAAAACAAAAATCGGAAAGCCCAATTGAAGGACTATTAGAAGAGAAAAGGTTATTTAAGCCCAGTGACGAGTTTAGAGCCCAGGCAAACGTAAATGATCCAAAAATATATGAAGAAGCCGCAAAGGATAGAGAAGCTTATTGGGCAAAACAAGCAGAACGCCTTCATTGGTTTAAGAAATGGGATAAAGTTCTGGAATGGGACCCTCCCTTTGCAAAATGGTTTATTGGTGGCAAATTAAATGCCTCTTACAATTGCGTTGACCGTCATTTTAAAAGCCATCGAAGACAAAAACCTGCAATTATTTGGGAGGGAGAGCCGGGTGAGCAGAGAGTTTTAACATATGAAGACCTATATTACGAAGTTAACAAATTTTCAAATGTACTTAAAAACCTTGGAGTAAAAAAAGGTGACAGAGTAACAATTTATATGCCCATGGTACCTGAACTAGCAATTGCAGTGCTTGCATGTGCCCGTATTGGAGCTCCACACAGCGTAGTTTTTGGTGGTTTCAGCGCTGATTCATTACGGGAACGCATTAACGACTGTCAGAGCAAAATTGTAGTTACTGCAGATGGTGGATACCGCAGAGGAAACTTTATTCCCCTTAAGGACAATGTGGATGAAGCTCTAAAAAATGCCCCCAGTGTTGAAAAAGTAGTTGTTTTTCAACGGGGAGAAGATAAGAAGAAGGTAAACATGCATAAGGATCGCGACTATTGGTGGGACGAATTAATGGAAAAAGCAGAAACATACTGCGAACCTGAACCCATGGATTCTGAAGATATGCTCTTCCTATTATACACAAGTGGGACCACTGGAAAACCAAAAGGTATTGTTCATACAACTGGTGGCTATATGACCGGAGTTACCACAACAACTTATATGATATTTGACATAAAAGAGGATGATATTTATTGGTGTACAGCAGATATAGGCTGGATTACGGGACATTCATATGTGGTTTACGGTCCTTTATCAAACGGTGCTACAGTAGTAATGTATGAAGGAGGCCCCGATTATCCAGATAAAGACCGTTTTTGGAGAATAGTCGAAAAATACAGAGTAACTATCTTTTATACAGCACCAACGGCAATAAGATCTTTTATGCGCTGGGGAATCGAATATCCTCGTAGATGCGATCTATCAAGTCTGCGTCTTTTAGGAACTGTTGGTGAGCCCATAAATCCTGAAGCATGGATATGGTTCCATAAATATATCGGTAATGAAAAATGTCCCATTGTGGATACCTGGTGGCAAACAGAAACAGGCTCTATTCTAATTAGTCCTCTGCCGGGCATTGTAGCAACAAAACCAGGTTCAGCAACGATACCAATACCAGGCATTGAAGCTGATGTAGTTGATAATTATGGGAATCCTGTGGAGCCGGGACAAGGTGGATACTTGGTTATAAAATCACCTTGGCCTTCTATGCTGAGAACTATCTATGGTGATGAAAAAAGATATATTGATACTTACTGGAGTAAATATAAGAATATGTACTTCCCAGGAGATGGGGCTAAAAAAGATGAAGATGGATATTTTTGGCTGCTGGGCAGGGTTGATGATGTAATAAATGTTTCTGGTCATAGGATAGGCACAATGGAAGTTGAGAGTGCCCTTGTTGATCACCCCAGTGTTGCTGAATCGGCTGTTATAGGGAAAAGTCATGATATTAAGGGGCAGTGTATTGTGGCATTTGTAACCCTAAAAGAAGGTGTAAAAGGAACACCAGAACTGGAAAATGAGTTAAAGCTGCATGTCGGTAAAAAAATTGGTGCCATTGCGAAACCAGAAAAAATATATTTCACTGCTGAACTTCCCAAAACTCGAAGTGGAAAAATTATGCGCAGGCTGTTGAGGGATATTGCTGAAGGTAGAATTCTTGGAGATACCACTACGCTGGCAGATCCTACTGTAATTGAGCGCATTAAAAGCCAGTACACAGATAAGGAGTGATTTCAATGGATAAAACTACAGAGGTTACTGCAAAAAAACTTCCCAATCGATGGTTGATAGTCGTTGCGGGTATTATTATTCAGCTTTGCCTTGGCACACTGTACGCATACAGTGTATTCAGAAACCCTTTGATGGAAAAATTCGGCTGGACCATAACAGAAGCATCCATGGCATTTACTATTTGCCTCGTGTTTTTCACCATCGCAATGGTTTTTGCAGGGCTGTGGCAGGATAAGGTAGGTCCAAGACTTGTAGGTACGGTAGGAGGAATACTTTTGGGCGCTGGCTGCTTACTGGCCAGCCGAACAAATTCTCTGACCATGCTCTACATTTCTTATGGAGTTATTGCCGGAACTGGTGTAGGATTTGCCTATGTAACCCCAATCGCAACCATTGTTAAGTGGTTCCCCGATAAAAGGGGCATGATGACAGGATTTGCAGTATTTGGATTTGGTGCGGGTTCTCTGGTTTTTGCACCTCTTGCAGCAAAACTTATTATAAAATATGGAGTTTTAAACGCATTTGCCATTCTTGGTATTATATTTTTAATTGCAGTTGCAGGATCTGCTCAATTACTACAGAATCCACCTCAGGGCTGGAAGCCTAAAGGTTGGAACCCGCCACAAACCGAAGCAAGTGCCAAAGGAATTACGTTGAGAGAAGACTATTCTCCAGGAGAAATGCTCCGCACATTACGTTTTTGGATTGCATGGACAATGTATTTTTTAGGAGCTTCAGCAGGATTAATGATTATTTCACAGGCTGCACCTATGGCAGAAGAAATGGTTGGCTTAAGTAAGGAAACAGCGGCAGCAGCAGTTGGCGTCCTAGCAATTTTCAACGGTCTGGGTAGGCTTTTCTGGGGTGCTGTATCTGACAGAATTGGGAGAAACCTTTCCATATTCCTTATGTTCTCTGTATACGCTGTAGACCTTTTCTTTGTACTGCCGCATGCAACAACCTATGCCAGTTATGTTGTTGGAATTTGCGCAGCAGCATTTTCCTTTGGAGGATACCTGGCATTAATGCCAGCTATAACCGCAGATTACTTTGGAACAAAAAATTTGGGAATAAACTATGGTTGGATGTTTACAGCATACGGAGCAGCAGCTATCTTCGGACCATTGCTAATTGCACGTATCAAAGAAGCCTCCGGGGGGGTATTCCCAGGCACTATATATCCTAGCAGCGCTGTCACTCATAGGAGTGGGTTTGACTGTAATTAACAAAATTATCCAAAATCGTATTTTTCAGCATGAGATTAAAACAGATTCTTAGTAAGAGGATAAAGAAATTTTAAAATATAATTTTAATGGCCGGTCAAAAACAGACCGGCACTTTTTGTATATATTCGGTTAATCATGCGGTTTCCCTATGTCTTATTGTATACAAATCATTACTGTATATGAATAATAGCCCCTAAAAACTCTCATAGGATGCTCTACGCCTATAAAAATTTAAAAAGATATATTCTTTGAAGATAATTCTCTGCTTTTGCAAAAAGTGAAAAGCCCTGCGATAACACAGGGCTAAATAGACAAAAATTCTTTCTAATTCATAATCCCTTTCAACAGCACAACAACACGACCCCTGATAATTTTTTTCCAGCTACAATTGCATTAAAATTGCATTATTTTAGGTGTTTTAGAAAGGCTTCCAGGATTTGCAAAACCCCGGAAGCCTTGATTTTCTTGGTGCGGCAGAAGGGATTTGAACCCCCACGGGCGCCAGCCCACTAGACCCTGAACCTAGCGCGTCTGCCAGTTCCGCCACTGCCGCACTTTAAAACTGCATTTTTTATACTATCATAGTATAAATTCAATGTCAAGTAAGCAGGTAAATTCCGCAAAGCAGTCTTTTTTTATTGAATTCACTTTAATCTACTCTAAGGTCTATATCTCATGTTTAAAAAGATTATGACTAATTACAAAACATCATCCGCATCTATATGATACTTCTCCACAAAACAGTATAATATATCACCATCGGTGACAATTCCAACTAATTTATCATTTTCTATAACAGGCAGACATCCAATTTTATGCTTATAAAGTAAACGAGCAGCTTCCTCCACAGATTCATTAGGTGATATAGTTATAACATCTTTTATCATTATATCCTTTACTAAAGTTTTTTCAAGAATATCTATATCCATAGAAGCAAGTATCGAAGGGCTCACACTTCTTAAATCCCTATCAGAAACTATTCCCACCAAAGTTTCCCCATCCACTATTGGAAGATGCCTTATTTTATGAATTTTTACAATTTTTAAAGCATCAAGGACTGTATTATTTGGACTAGCAGTAATAACATTTTTGGTCATTATATCTCTAACTAACATATTTTCAAGCCCTCCCCTAAATCCCAAACAATTCCTTCCACAAATTATATTATATATTACCTTCATTAATTTACTTTCTTCTGTTTAATAATTTTACTACTAATCTTTCTTTTCATATGTTCCACTTTCACCACAATTGGGGCACTTTCTTGGTTTACACTTTGCTTCACGTTCATTTCCGCACTTAGTACAATACCAAACAGCCAAAGCTAATTGCACCTCCTATTTTCTTTAAACAATAATAAAATTAATTTCTATATTTCAAAACTTCAACATCCTTCTTGCAGTTCCTTTTAAAAAAAATAAAAATAGGAATTTTAATCTAAAACATAGAATAAAAATAATTTAATTGTCATTAATTGGGTATAATGCGAGGTGTTTTAACAATGAGCAGATCTTTAAAAAATATTTGGTTTTTAATTTTACTACTTTTTCTAGGAAGTTTATTGGGATTGTTAATCGGGCAAGCTTTAGGCAGCACCTTCCCTATTTTAAACTACAGTAAAGCAATGGGATTCAGCCCAGTGACTTTTAACTTAATAGTAATCAAACTTACCTTTGGTTTTATATTGAACATAAATATTGCTAGTATATTGGGCTTTTTAGTAGGATTGCTTATTTATTCTAGGTTGTAACTTTTATTTATTGTCAAGAAATCTTGAGGATCATCGAGTATGGGGACAGCTAACCTCTGCCCAGGATGGATAAATTCCCCATTAAGATGATTTATTTTTTTGATCTCTGAAACAATTTGTCTTATATCAGCATTTCCATATTGGTATTTCTCAGCTATGCCCCAAAGGGTATCTCCTTCATCTACAGTAACAATTATAACATGCCTGTAATTATTATTTTCTGCTTTATCCCAAAGATATATTAGGAACAGAGATAAAAATAAGCATAATAATATAACTACCATTATACTATTTCTCAATTTTTCCCTCTCCAAACATATGTTTGCTGTTTTGGCTTTATTATATAAAACATTTGTTTTCTTTTCAAAGCCAATTAAGAACAAACGTTTGCTGTCTAGAGTAATTTTTAGTATAATAGTTAAAAAAATGAGGTGGTTTTCTAATGAATTCAGATTTAACCCATATTCAGAAAAAAATTTTAAACTTTATAATAGATGAAATAGAACAAAAAGGATATCCTCCATCAGTGAGGGAAATTGGAAAAGCTGTTGGCTTAAAATCAAGCTCAACAGTTCATAATCATTTAACCAAACTTGAAAAGAAAGGCTATTTGAGAAGGGACCCTTCCAAACCAAGGGCAATTGAGGTGTTAATAAAAAACGCTGATAAAGCAGCAATAAATGACAGAAACTCAGATATCAAATCAAACATTATTCATGTTCCCATAGTGGGAAGAATTACTGCTGGTGAACCCATCTTTGCGGATGAAAACATTGAAGACTATTTTTCTCTTCCTAGTCATTTTTTAGGTAACAGTGAAAATATTTTCATGCTTAAAGTCAAAGGTAACAGTATGATTGAAGCGGGAATTTTTGACGGCGATATCATAATAGTTAGAAAGCAAAATTATGCAGATAACGGTGATATTGTAGTTGCACTAATAGAAAATGAAGCAACCGTTAAAAGATTTTATAAAGAAAAAGATTTCATAAGACTTCAACCAGAAAATCGTTATATGGAGCCTATATTTTTAAAAAAAGTGATGATATTAGGCAAAGTACTTGGACTTATAAGAAAATATTAGAGAAAAAATGTTATTGAGAATAAGACAAATATATTAATCTTTTAAACTAATCTTTTAAAATTTGTGAAGATAGTTTTCAATTTCCCACGGATGTACTTCCTTTGAGTAAGAGTTCCACTCTTGAATTTTAATTTTAAAATAACTTTCTACTAGATGCTCTCCCAAACCACTTTTCAAGTATTTATCAGACATTAATGTTATGAGGGCCTGTTCTAAATTTTTGGGAAGCTGAAATTCATCATTAAAATTATAAAACTCTGAACATGAATCATCTATATTTTCATTGGGTTTAGGTGGATTAATCCTTTCCTCTATGCCTCTAATTCCCGCTCTAACGGCTGCTGCTATAGTTAAATAGGGATTGCATGAAGGATCTGGGCTTCGCCATTCTATAAAACTTTCTCCTAAATTTTTTAAGGGAATTTTTATAAAAGATTTATTAGAGTAATATGACCAACTCATACAACGGGGAGTATCGTTATCACCCCATAGCCTTTTATATGAATTTATAGTGGGATTTGCAAGGGCAGTTAGAGAACGAGCATGTTTAAATATGCCACCCATAAAATAAGCCATGTCATTATTACTTTCCCCTTCTAATCCCGCCTCTTGAATAAATAACTTTTTATTATTTTTGAATAAGTAGAAACGCAGATGCATTCCCGATCCAGAAAGTCCTTTTATTGGTTTTGGCATAAATGTTGCATGAAGCCCATGACGTTGGGCAATGGTTCTTATTACAAATTTATATGTGACAATATTATCTGCAGCAGAAAGTGCATCACTTGGTTTAAAAACTATTTCATGCTGTCCAGGGGATTTTTCATGATGCGAAGTTTCAACATCTATTCCCATATCTTGAAGGGTAATAATCATATCCCTTCGGGCGTTTTCCCCTAAATCCAAAGGAGTAAGATCAAAATGCTCTCCTTTATCATGAGTTTCTGTTGTTGGTTTCCCATGCTCATCAACTAAAAAAAGAAAAAATTCTGCTTCTGGACCAATATGTATGGAATAGCCCCTCTCTTGAGCTTCCCCAAGAATTCTTTGGAGCACTGATCTTGTACAGCATTTTGCTGGTTCCCCGTTCTCATCATAAAGACTGCAAATAAGTCTTGCTACTGCTCCTTCTTGAGGTCTCCATGGAAATGTTACAAAAGTTGAAGGATCTGGAAACAAAAATAGATTTTTTTCGGTTTTTAAACAATATTTATTGACTGAAGAACCATCAATAACAATTTTACCATCGAGAGCTTTTTCCAGCTGGTTAACTGTCACCGCTACATTTTTTAAGGTTCCCAGTATATCCGTGAATTGGAGTCTTATAAACCTTACATCCCTATCGTCTGCTGCCTGTAAAATCTTGCCCTTCTCTTCGGCATTCACTTAACCCAAATCTCCTTTCAACTATGTTTTATTTTTTTATTTTCTCAAATAATTTTTCAGTAGTTTTGTTAATTATTATTTTTGTATACTCGTATGAAATACCTCCCTGAAGGTATAACCAATACGGAGGTTTAACTGGAGCATCTGCGCTTAATTCAATAGATGATCCCTGAATAAATGTTCCCCCAGCCATAATTATTTTATCTCTATAACCAGGAAGCCATGATGCCTCAGGAACTGCCATAGAATCTACGGGAGAAAATCTCTGCAAATAATGGCAGAAATTTTCTAAAAGTTCCTGATCGTTAAATTTAATAGCTTGAACTATATCAGTACGATATTCGTCATATCTTGGACTTACTTCAAAACCCAACTTTTCATAAAGACAAGCAGTATATATTGCACCTTTTAAAGCTTCTGTTACCACAAGGGGAGCCATAAAAAACCCTTGAAACAGCAGGCGGGGATCTGTCAGGCTTGCACCTATTGAACTTCCCAAACCCGGTGCTGTTAGGGATGATGCAACTTTTTCAATTAACTCTTGCTTTCCTACAACATAACCACCAGTTGGGGCTAAACTTCCACCAGGATTTTTAATTAATGAACCAACAACCAAATCTGCTCCTACTTCTGTGGGTTCTTTGTTTTCTACAAATTCTCCATAACAGTTGTCCACCAGACATACAATATTTTGGTTAAAATCTTTGACCGTTTTTACTATGGATTCTATTTTTTTTATACTGAGTGAAGGTCGATTTTGATATCCCCTGGAACGCTGAATTAATACTAATTTTGTCCTAGAAGAAAGTGCACATTTTAAATTTTCTAAATCAGGCAAACCTTCTGATGTAAGGGGAATTTCTTTATATAAAATATTAAAATCCTTCAACAGACCGGCATTACGCTCATAAATGCCCAGTGCATTACTTAAAGTATCATAAGGAGTTCCTGTTGCCGAAATAATTTCCTCACCTGGCCTGACTATACCCATTATAGATTTAACAATGGCATGAGTGCCTGAAACAAATTGCGTCCTTACAACAGCATCTTCTCCTTTAAATACCTTAGCATAAAGGCTGTCAAGTTTTTCTCTGCTTAAATCCCCATATCCATATCCTGTTGATCCATAAAAACAGCTTTCAGAAATATTTAATTCTCTAAAAGCATTTAGTACTTTCTCATGATTAAAACTGCTGATTTTATTAAGCTTTAAAAATAAATGTGTTATTTCATTTTCTACTTCTTCAAAAAGTTTTTGCATAAAAGCTAATTACCCCCTGAGGCTGCAGATTTTTTTGCTTCGAAAATTTTAATAACATTATTGTCGTTGTTATTATTTATTTTAGAAGTTAAATCTTCAATATCGCAAGCTTTTAAATATATTAACTGCTCTCTAGAAAAATTATTTTCATGAATTAATCTTAAGGCTTGTGCACGTATAGATTTTTCTATAATGTTTCTTGCAAGACGTGCATTACCCTCATAGCAGTGGCCAATGCTCACTGCATTTCTGATAGCATTTTTCAGCTTTATCTCTGCCTCGGCTGTTAGGCAGTACTGTCTTTCTTCTAACATCATCTTTGCTATTTTTAACAGCTCTTCTACTGTATAGTCAGAAAATTCCAGCTGAATGGGAAATCTCGATCTCAAGCCAGGATTGCTATTTAAAAATAATTCCATTTCAACTTTATAACCTGCCAAAATCAAAACAAAATCATTGCGATAATCTTCCATTGCTTTAACCAGGACATCTATGGCTTCTTTCCCAAAATCCTTAACTCCTCCCCTTGCCAGAGAGTAAGCTTCATCAATAAAAAGTACTCCCCCTAAACTTTTTCTAACTTGCTCCCTTGTCTTCTGTGCTGTATGCCCAACATACTCTCCCACCAAATCAGCTCTTTCAACTTCATTTACATCTCCCTTTTCCAAAATACCAAGCTCTTTAAAAAGTTTCCCCATTAATCGTGCCACTGTAGTCTTACCCGTTCCTGGATTTCCTTTAAAAATCATATGAAAAACCATTGGTTCCGTAGCCAATCCCTCTAATTCTCTTTTCTTTTGAATTTTAACAAAAGCAATAATTTCTTCCACCAACTCCTTAATATTTCCTAAACCTACAAGCTTTTTAAATTCTTTAATACTTTCGAGTCCTGCTGTTATATGTGAAGAATTTTTATTTTTGTTAAAAATACTTTGCTTTAAGCAATGCTCATTAATTTCTTTCTTAGCGGAATTTACAAAGTTAAAATGTATCTTCAATGTTTTTCACTCCCCACGAAAAAATAGAAAACAATAAAATATCTAAATAATATTTTATGAAACCATTAATACTTCAGTGCTTGACTGCAATAAAATTAAAAAACTCTCTAGATAAACTCTGGAGAGTTTTAGATTATTATTATTATTATCTTCTATGCTATCTCTACTATTCTTTATTATTTTCTCCTTCAGGTAGAAGACTGACATTTCGTGAAGGTACAATGGTGGAAATAGCATGTTTATAAACCATTTGCTGCTTTCCTTCTACTTCTAGAACTACTGTAAAATTATCAAAAGCTTTTATTACTCCTCTCAATTGGTAACCATTAATCAAGAACAGCGTTACAGACTGACTTTCTTTTCTAAGTTGATTTAAAAAAGAATCTTGAAGGTTAATTTGATTCTTAGTCATCCTACATGTACCTCCATTTTTTTTCTCTCTACCAATAAGGGCAGGCATTTATATTCTATACTAATTTAATTTTATTTGCAATCGCTGGCGAATATGTGTTCCAATTGCTTTAGCTAATTCCTGCAGATTTGAATAATCATCTACATTAAACCACACAATATTTTTATCTCTTTTAAACCATGTAAGCTGACGCTTAGCATAATTTCTAGTTTCTTTCTTTATCAACTCTATACATGTATTAATATCATATTTTCCTTCCAAAAAACCCAAAACCTGCTTATAACCCAACCCTTGAGCCCAGTTATAATTAGTTTTATATCCTCTTTTTACGAGAGATTTAACTTCATCTATTAAACCTTCTTCTATCATTTTATCTACTCTTTTTTCTATTTCTGAATAAAGTTTTTTTCTTTCCATATATAAACCCACAGAAGCTGTCCTATAACATGATTTATTTTTGCTCTCTGAATCCGAAATTCGTTTTCCAGTTAAGTAAAAAAATTCTAAAGCCCTGATTATTCTTTTTATATCATTAGGATGTATTTTTTCAGAAGCTTTAGGGTCTATGGAAACTAGTTTTTTATATAGATACATATTCCCTTTTTCCTCGGCTTCTCTCATCAATTCTAAGCGCAGCTCTTCATTAAAAGATTTCTTTGGAAATTCATATCCATAAACAATTGCGTTGTAATATAATCCTGTTCCACCAACTAATATGGGAAGCTTTCCGCGGTTATGTATCTCTCTAATTATTTTTTTAGCTTCCCGTTGGAAATCTGCCACGTTGTAGTTAATATCAGGAGTAACAATATCAATCATATGATGTGCTATATATCTTCCACTTTTTGCATAGCATTCTTCCTTTTTAATTTTTGCGGTCCCAATATTTAAGCCTATGTATACCTGCATTGAATCAACAGAAACAATTTCTCCATCAAGCATATCAGCTACCTCTAAGGCAACTTTAGATTTTCCAGTAGCTGTGGGACCAACTATAGCCCCTATTGGTATGCTCATTTTTTTACACCACCGACATCAGCTGTTTCTCAAAAACTCACTTAGCAATTTACTCCCTGGAATTATGACAGTTGTAGGACGCCCATGGGGACATGTTAATGGGTTCTCTAAAGAAAAAAGTTTATTTACTAAAGCCTCCATTTCTTCAAAGTTCATTTTTTTTACCCGCTTTAACTGAAGTTCTGCAGGCCATCTTTTTTATAAAATCCTCTTTATCTATTTTTCTCCCTTTATTTTTCTCCTCAGCTAATTCATCAATTATATCAAGAAAAAAAACATCAGCTGTTTGTTTTTCTAGAAAAACAGGAACTTCTCTCAATATAAATGAACTTCCACCAAAATGTTCTACTTTAAAACCAAGTTCTGAAAGATCATTTTTTAGTTCATCAACAACTGCTGTTTGGGAAGGAGATAACTCAAGTTTTTTAGGGAACACAAGCTGCCTTGCTGCTAAATTTTCCTTTTTAGAATACTCTTCATATTTAATTCTTTCATGGGCAGCATGTTGGTCTATAATATACAAATCTTTTCCATATGAACATATAATAAATGAAGCATTATGTTGTCCAATTACCCGTGGGGTTTCTGCAGTATATTCTAACTGTACCTCTTTGAAAACAATATTATTATCATTATCTTTCTTCGAAAAATCTGTTATGCATTCATTGATAAATTCATTTAATTCTTTTATTTGAGAAGTCTTATTATTAAGATATTTCATTTTTAACTGAAAATTTTCTTCTTTTATGTCTACTTTACCATTAGTTTCTTCTTTCCCAATCTTATTTACATTAAATTTCTCGTTTTTAAAATCAGCGGAAAAAGTTTTTAACTCAGAAAACCTGCTTTTAAATAAATTTTTTCTAACTGAATTTTTAATAAATTCAATTATTTTGTTCTCATCTTTAATTCGCACCGTATTTTTTGTTGGATCTACATTAACATCAATAAGATGATTATCAATATTTAATGACAAAACAGCCATAGGAAATCTATTTTTAGGAATCAAAGTGTAGTAAGCATCATCAACAGCTTTTCTCAAAATTTTGTTTGCAACCCACCTTTTGTTAATGTAAAAATATTGATATTTATGAGATCCCTTAGTGTAAAAAGGTTTTGATATAAATCCACTAAGAATCCATGAACTCTCCTTTTCATTAACCTCAATCATATTTTCAACGGCTTCAAAACCGAAAATTTCTGCAATACAATCAAGAAGTCTGCCATTACCAGCAGTCTGATAAATAATACTGCCGTTATTTACCAAGCGAAATGAAATATCTGGAAATCCTAAGGCATATCTGGTGACAGTTTCATTCACAAAATAAGTTTCTTTAGAAATGCTTTTTAGGAATTTTTTTCTGGCAGGTGTATTAAAAAATAAATTTTCAACTTCAACAGTAGTGCCATCAGAGCAGCCCACAGCAGAAAAACTTTTCATTTTTCCACCCTCAACTTCCAATCGATAGCCTTGAGCTGACCCCTTATACTTGCTAGTTATTATCATTTTTGCAACAGCAGCAATGCTGGCTAATGCTTCACCCCTAAAACCCATGGTCTTTATAAAACTAAGTTCCTCAAAGCTTTTTAGCTTACTTGTTGCATGGCGAAGATACGACAGCTTTATATCATGCTCATCCATGCCACAACCGTTATCACTCACTTTAATTTTTTCAATTCCCCCAGAATAAATTTCAACATAAATGCGGGAACTTCCGGCATCAATAGAATTTTCAATTAATTCTTTGACTACTGAAGCTGGATTTACAACAATTTCCCCTGCTGCAATTTTGTTTGATACAGCAGGGTCCAATATTATAATGCTGCCCAATAATATCACCCCAATACTTTTAAGCTCCTCACTTTTTTCTGCAGTTCATCTAACGTACTAATTGCCTGAAGTGGAGTTATGTTCAATAGATCCAATTTTTCAATCTCTTCCAGAAGTTTTTTAACATCTTTCCACCTATCTTCTTTTATATCAAGATCTTTCTTTTTTTCTGAGATTTCTAGAGCATTTGTATTAAAACTTTTTTCCTCAAGCTGCATTAATATTTCCTCTGCCCGTCTAATAATTTCCTGAGGTAGACCAGCTAATCGAGCAACTTGAATCCCATAACTTTTATCAGTACCACCAGGTACAACTTTATGCAGAAATACTATCCCATCATCTTTTTCTTGAGCAGTTACATTAAAATTTTTTACACCCGGCAAATAATTTTCCAATGCTGTAAGCTCATGATAATGTGTTGCAAATAGGGTTTTAGATTTATTTTTATTTGCTATATATTCAACTATTGCCCATGCCAGACTTAGTCCATCATAAGTACTTGTCCCTCTTCCCACTTCATCCAGAAGCACAAGACTTTGGGATGTAGCGTTATTAATAATATTGGAAACTTCATTCATTTCAACTAAAAAAGTACTTTGACCTGTTGCTATATCATCTGAAGCCCCAATTCTAGTAAATATTTTATCTACAATGGGAAGCTCTGCACTTTCTGCTGGTACTAAGCTACCCATTTGAGCCATAATGCAGATCAAAGCATTCTGACGAAGGTACGTGGATTTACCAGACATATTGGGCCCGGTAAGTATAATTATCCTTTGATCTTCACTATTTAGTTCCAAATCATTGGGTACAAAATTCTCCTCTCCTACAGCCTGTTCAACAACTGGATGTCTCCCTTTCACTATCTTTATTGCTTTTATATCTTTACTGATATTAGGTTTTACATAATTGTAGATTGCTGCAGCTTCTCCAAGAGAACACAAAGCATCCAGTTCTGCTAAGCTAAGTGCTGACTGCTGTATCTCCTCAATGTACTTTGCTACAAAACTTTTTAGATTATTAAAAATTTCTATTTCCAACCTGCTTAGTCTTTCTTCTGCGCTTAATACAGTATTTTCATAATCCTTTAACTCTTTAGTTATATATCAGACTGTCGACAAAACCGCTTTTATGCTGTAAGGCATAGAAGCGGTTTTTATTATAACATCACATAAATTATTAAATAAATTGGTTA
>LDZR01002341.1_pt1 | contig 58988 bp, 57 predicted proteins | sample 615371 | NCBI WGS metagenome assembly LDZR01 (sample SAMN03408294, study PRJNA278302) | terrestrial metagenome | isolation source: oil reservoir sample K2 | place: USA: Alaska, North Slope, Kuparuk formation | collected 2013
AGTACAACATCGCCAGCGTCATCAACAAGGCATACCTCATGACAATACTTGGCCACATCAACGCCACCATAGAACATTCTATATCCCTATTTTCATTGAATTTAGGCAGGGTTCTCGCAACCCTTACGAGCCACTCAACCTTGCGCATAACTCGCGGCATACAGCAAGCTGTATCCACAACGTGCTCATTCGAGTCCTCTCGTATGGTCGGGGCTTTACTCTTTACTTCAGCACAGCGAAAGCTTCCTAAGGAGGTTGAGCGAAGCCCCCTGCCTTTACGAGGATATTTATCCGAGTTGCCCCGGGAATTCCTATGTGGTTGTCAAGGATTAAGTCTATTGGCTTGGAGCTAATTAAAACTAAAGTACAAGGAGGGAAAGACATGAAAATACTTGTCACAGGTGGATGCGGTAATATTGGGCCCCATGTAGTTAAGTCATTGAAGGACAAGGGTCATGAGATTAGAGTGGTGGATATAAATGAAGAGGGACTAAAAAAATTGGCTGCACCTGGAATTGAAACTTTGGCTGGTGATATTTCAGATAAAGATTTTATTTATGAAGCAGTTAAAGGAATGGATGCGGTAATTCATCTAGCATGGAGTTTTTCAAACAACATTTTAGAACTCTTTGACGTTGATGTAAGAGGTTATGCCTACATACTGGATGCAGCGGAAAAGTATAATGTGGAACATGTTATTAATGCCAGCACAGCAGTGGTATATGGAAAACCTCAGTACAGCCCAGTGGATGAAAATCATCCCCGCATAGTAGAAAGGGCTAGAAAACCAATGTATGCTCTCGCAAAATTTGTTACAGAAAAACTGGGAACAATTTATGCTTTAGAAAAGGATATGGCAGTCAATACAATTATGATCTGGTATGCATATGGAGATGAAATTGGAGGCAAACACCTACGCAATATGGTAAAAAGCGCAATAGTAGAAGGAAAAATTGTTGTGCCCAAGGACTGTGGAGGAAGTTTTCTCCAGCTTGATGACCTTGTAACAGGTATAGAAGGAATATTCAAACATAAACCCAAGGGGGAATTGTTTAACCTAGCTACTATCTATTTAACCTGGGAAGAGCTTGCTCAATTAATTGTCGAAAGAGCAAATCCCAGTGCAAAAGTTATTGCAGTACCCAAAGAAGAATGGACAGGAAGTACTTTCTTAACAGATGACTGGGAATTCAGTGTTAAAAAAGCAGAAGAAATGCTGGGATATAAAACACGTTTTTCCAGAGAAGAAGCTATAAATCACTTAGGTAAAGCACTGGAAGCATGTATCGCTGAGGTTAAAGCCAGTCTTTAATTAAAATTAAAAGGGGGTGGGTTTAAACCACCCCTTTAATTTTATTCTTTAACTGCAGAGCAGTTTTTCTGGGATCTGGAGATTCCAAAATTGCAGACATTACCGCAATATTGTCTACTCCCACATTTAAAACCTTATGGACATTTGTTATATTAATACCTCCAAGGGCAAAAATAGGCACCTTAATTCTAGCTTTAATCTCAGACAACACCTCTATGCCCTTGGGCACCAATCCGGGCTTTGATTTTGTCTCAAAAATGTGGCTGAAAATTATGTAATCGGCCCCTTCACGCTGAGCCCTTTCCGCTTCTTCAATGTTGTGAGTGGATACACCAATTATTTTTTCATCCCCTAAAAGGCCGCGCACTGTTTTTAGAGGCAAAGAAACCTGCCCTAAATGAACTCCATCAGCTCCTACAGCCATTGCCACATCGACCCTATCATTTATTAGAAATAAAACATTTGGGAACTCCCTTAACACTTCTTTTAATTTTAGAGCCATGCTGTAAACATCAAAAGCCGTGCTGTTTTTTTCCCTAAGCTGAACAATATCTACTCCACCCGCTGCCGCTTCCCTTACCACAGCCTCAAGGGGGCGCCCTTTAGTTAGTGAAGCACTGGCTATGAGGTACAGCTTCTGCTTCATGTTTTGTCTCATTCCTGCTCCCTGCCCTTTTTCTTACTTTTTTGTTCTAACTTTTTTAATATTATTTTATAGCCATCTGCCCCATAATCCAGCGCTCTTTTAACCCGGCTTATTGTTGCTGTACTTGCCCCTGTAATCTTTGATATGTCAGAATAGGTCTTATTTTCCATCAACAATTTGGCTACTTCCAGCCTCTGAGCTAAAGATTTTATTTCGCTAACAGTGCAGATATCCTCAAAAAATCGGTAGCATTCTTCTTTATTTTCCAGCAGAAGAATTGCATCAAAAAGGGCATCCACAGACTTATCTGCCCATTTGCTTTGATAAACCAAAGAACAAACCTCCTCTGCCAAAAACAGGCTTCTAAAGCAGCCCCAATCTCCTTAAAGCTTTTTCCCCAATGTCTCTGCGGTAGTGCATATTCTCAAATTGAACCCTGCCAATTACACCGTAAGCTTTATCTAAAGCTTCTTTAAGAGTCTTACCCTTTGCTGTAATTCCCAAAACCCTGCCCCCTGCCGTAACAATTTCTCCATCAGCTTTTTTTGTGCCTGCATGAAAAATAAAAACATCCTCACCAAAATTATTTTCCAGGCCTTTTATAACTTTCCCTTTTTCATACTTTCCAGGATAACCCTTTGATGCCAGCACCACACATGCACTGGGATATTCGCTCCAGCTTAACTGAATTTCATGCAATCTTTTCTCCACGACAGCATTCATAATATCCACCAAATCATTTTTTAATCGAAATAAAACTGGCTGCGCTTCAGGATCCCCAAACCTTACATTAAATTCCAAAACCATAGGGCCTTCATTGGTAATCATCAATCCTGCATAAAGTACCCCTTTATATTCTATACCCTTTTCTTTAAGCCCCTTAATCGTTGGCTTTAAAATATTCTCCACAACCCTTTTATGAATTTCTTCAGTATAAACAGGTGCAGGGGAATAAGCTCCCATTCCTCCGGTGTTAGGACCCTTATCACCATCAAATACAGCTTTATGATCTTGGGAAGAAACCATGGGAATAATGGTTTCCCCATCCACAAAGGACAGTATGCTGACTTCTTCACCGTATAAACGTTCCTCAATAACAATTTTTTCCCCTGCAGTTCCAAAAACTTTTCTTTCCATAATATTAGAAACTGCATTTAAAGCTTCTTCTTTAGAAGAAGCAACCACAACCCCTTTTCCTGCAGCAAGACCATCAGCTTTTACCACAAAAGATTCTTTCTGACTTTTAAGAATATATTCTTTTGCATCAGTGGAATTATCAAAAACTTCAAATGGGGCAGTGGGAATGCCATATTCTTTCATAAAATTTTTTGCAAATACTTTGCTGCCTTCCAGCATAGCAGCTTCTCTTAATGGACCAAAAATCTTAAACCCCTCTCTTTCAAAGATATCTACAATCCCTTCTACTAATGGAGCTTCAGGCCCCACCACAGTTAAATCAATTTCCTCTCTCTTTACCAGATCCAATAGACTATTTAAGTCCAAAGGATCTATGGGTACACAGTGAGCAAGCTTTTCGATACCTGCATTTCCTGGGGCACAAAAAATCTTTTTAACCTTAGGGCTCTGGGAAATCTTCCATACTATTGCATGCTCTCTTCCGCCCCCACCAACAACCAAGACCTTCATAATCCATACACCCCCAATGCTGCTGAAAACTTTAATGCTTAAAATGCCTCATTCCTGTAAATACCATTGCTATTCCATATTTATCGGCAGCCTCAATAGATTCTTCATCCCTAATGGAACCACCAGGCTGAATAATAGCTTTTATTCCAAATTTAGCAGCCAGTTCAACAGTATCTTTAAATGGGAAAAAGGCATCAGAAGCCAGTACCGCCCCCTCAGCCTTGTCCATTGCTTGGTTCAATGCAATATTAGCAGATCCAACTCTGTTCATCTGACCAGCACCTATGCCTAGAGTAACAGAATCTTTAGCTACCACAATGGCATTTGATTTTACATGCTTCACAATTTTCCATGCAAAAAGCAAATCTTTTATTTCATCCTCATCGGGCTTTCTTTTTGTAACAACTTTCCATTGGTCAGGCTGAACAATTTCCGTATCCAGATCCTGTACAAGAAATCCCCCACTTACTTTTTTAATATCATATCCGGTATCCTTATCCTTCCACCATCCGCATTCAATCACCCTTAAATTGGGCTTCTTAGAAAAAACTTCTAAAGCTTCGGAGGAAAAAGCTGGAGCTATAACAGCTTCAAGGAATATTTCAATCATTTTAGAAGCTGTTTCGGCATCAACCTCTCTATTGAGCCCCACAATGCCTCCATAAGCAGAAAGGGGATCAGCATTAAAAGCACGCTCGTATGCATTTTTCAGATCTTTTCCCAAAGCTGCTCCGCATGGATTGTTATGCTTAATAATAACAGCAGCAGGCTCTTCAAATTCTTTAACAGTGGATAGAGCAGCTTCAAGATCTATGATGTTGTTAAAAGAAAGTTCTTTACCTTGATGCTGTTTTGAACCACCTACAGTGCCTTCTCCCAAAGTGTCATCGCTGTAGAATGATGCTTTTTGATGGGGATTCTCTCCATAGCGCAGCTTTTGAATCAACTTACCAGAAACAGTAAATACTTTTCCGAAGGAATCTTTATCTTTTAAATTGGAAAAATATTTAACTATAAAACTGTCGTATTGAGCGGTATGTGCAAAGGCTTCCAAGGCCAATTCTAAACGATAATCTTCGTCTACTTTTTTATCCTTTAGTTTTTCTATAATTTCCTCATATCTGTCGGGATTAACCACCACAAGAACATATTGAAAGTTTTTCGCTGCTGCCCTTATCATAGCAGGCCCGCCAATATCTATATTTTCTACAGCTTCTTCAAGGGTAACATCAGGTCTGCTGACTGTTTCTTTAAAAGGATATAAATTCACAGCAACCACATCAATAGGGATTATTCCATTTTCTTTCAATTCATTAATATGAGCTTCTGTCCTTTTTGCAAGTATTCCCCCATGAATTTTGGGATGAAGAGTTTTCACCCTCCCATCAAGAATTTCAGGAAATCCTGTTATTTCACTTACATATGTAACATCAATACCATTTTCTTTAAGGGTTTTATACGTACCGCCCGTAGAAACTATTTCATAACCTAGAGAAGAAAGCCCCCTAGCAAAATCTACAATTCCTTTTTTATTGGAAACACTTAAAAGAGCTCTACCTTTTTCCATCATCTAACCTCCTCTTTAAGAATTCTAACTTTTCTCCCCTGCAGTACTACCCTCCCCTGGGCTATCAATCTCACCACTTGGGGATAAAGGCGGTGTTCTTGCTCAAGTATTCTGGCTGACAGGCTTTCCACTGTATCGTCATCATATACAGGAACAACCCGCTGGGCAATAATGGGGCCAGTATCAACACCCGCATCCACAAAATGCACAGTACAGCCGGTATATTTTACTCCATAATCTAGGGCTTGTTTTTGAGCATTGAGCCCAGGAAAAGCAGGTAGAAGGGAAGGATGAATGTTTATAATTCGATTATGAAAGCGGTTTACGAATTTTTCACTCAAAATCCTCATAAATCCAGCAAGGCAGATGAGGTCTACATTTATCTTTTCTAAAATATCCCCCACTGCCATATCATAGGTTTCCCTATCCGGATACCTTTCAGGGGGGATAAAATAATCTTTTATCCCGTGCTTTCTTGCCCTTTCTAAAGCTAAAGCATCCTCTTTATTGCTGAGAACAGCTACTATTTCAGCACAAAGTTCCCCCTTTTCCATACTGTCAATAAGAGCCTGGAGATTAGATCCCCTTCCTGAAGCCATTACAGCAATGCGCACCCGGTAAACCCCCTTCTTTTTAAATTATTTCTACACCCTTTTCTCCTGAAACTATCCTGCCAATATTAAAGGCTTTCTCTCCATATTTCTTCAGCAAATCGAGGGTTTTATCTCCATCCCGGGCATTAACAATAAGAACCAGGCCAATTCCATTGTTGAAAGTTCTATGCATTTCATGATCATCAACATTACCCAGTTTTTTGATCCAATCAAACACCACAGGACGCTCCCACGAGCCTCCATTTATTATGGCTCGACAGCCTTCAGGAAGAATGCGAATTAAATTTTCAATTAAACCTCCTCCCGTAATGTGAGCCATACCAGATATAGAAACCTCATCTAAAACTCTTAGTACAGATGAAACATAAATTTTCGTAGGTTTTAAAATTTCTTCTGCAATGGTACATCCCAAATCAGAAATATATGTATCAACATCATAGCCATGAATCTCAAATAAAATTTTTCTCACCAGTGAATATCCATTGCTGTGCAGCCCTGAAGAACCTAAACCAATAATCAGATCTCCCGGCTTAATACTGCTTCCGTCTATAATCTTTTCTCTCTCTACAATGCCCACAGCAAAACCGGCTATATCATATTCATCTTCATCATACATACCGGGCATTTCTGCCGTTTCTCCACCTATGAGAGCACATCCTGCTTCCCTGCATCCCTCACTTATTCCCTTAACAATTAAAGCCACTTTCTCCGGATTCATCTTTCCCACAGCAATATAATCTAAAAAAAATAATGGAGCGGCACCACAAACAAGAATGTCGTTGACGCACATAGCTACAGCATCAATACCCACTGTATCGTGCTTGTCTGCCATAGAAGCAACTTTAAGCTTGGTGCCCACTCCGTCAGTTCCAGCTACCAAAACAGGATTCTTAAACTTACTAATATTAAACTTTCCCATATTTAGGGAAAAAAAGCCTCCAAAGCCCCCAAGATCTGCCAGCACTTCAGGACCCCATGTACTTTTTACGTATTCCTTCATCAATTCAACAGCTTTATTTCCTGCATCAATATCAACTCCAGCAGATTTGTAGTCAACCTTTTGAGACAACCCCAGCACCCCTTTTCCAGGTTGTTCTTAAAATATTTTTTCATGGTATTGCGGTATTTCGGTAAGATAATCACCATTAAAACATGCCACACAGATTTTTTCTTTAGGCAGTCCCACTGCTTTTATAAGGCCCTCTAAACTAAGGTAATGAAGGCTGTCTGCACCTATATGCATGCATATCTCATCTATGCTTTTTTGAGCGGCAATAAGTTCTTCGCGGGATGAAGTATCAATGCCGTAATAGCAGGGATATTTTATTGGTGGAGAGCTTGCCATCATATGAACTTCTTTGGCCCCTGCTTCTCTTACAAGCTGAACAATTTTTCTGCTTGTGGTTCCCCTAACTATGGAATCATCTATCATTATAACCCGTTTCCCATTCAGTATCTCCCTTACAGGATTCAGTTTAAGCCGAACCCCAAGATCTCTCATTTTTTGGGTAGGCTGAATAAATGTTCTTCCCACATATCGATTTTTAATAAGACCGGGCATGTACGGTAAATTTGCTTCCTGTGCATAACCTATAGCTGCTGAAGTTCCCGAATCCGGAACGGAAATAACCATATCAGCATCTATTTTTGCTTCCTTTGCAAGCTGCCTGCCCAATTCCAACCGCACTAAATTTACATTTTTCCCATCAATATTACTATCAGGTCTTGCAAGATAAACATATTCAAAAACACACAGCCCCTGCCTTTCTCTATTTTCAATAAAAATGGAATCAATCCCATTTTCATCAATTACCACAATTTCTCCAGGTTTAATATCCCGAACAAATTTAGCCCCTACGGTATTAAGGGCACAGGTTTCCGAAGCAACCACTGGGGATCCATCCAGATCTCCTAAACAAAGAGGTCTAAAACCATATGAGTCCCTAACAGCTATCAGCTTATCCTGAGTCATAATAATTAAAGAATAAGCTCCTTCCAGTGTGGAAACCACTTTTTTTACAGCAGAAAGCACATCTTTTTCCTCACAGCGTGCAATTAGATTCGCAATTATTTCCGTATCACTGGTAGACTGAAAAATTGCTCCTTTTTCTCCCAGCTTATTTTCTAATTCATTGGAATTAACAAGATTACCATTATGAGCAAAAGCAGCCATTCCCCAATAATATCTAAATACCATAGGCTGCGCATTAATAATAGAACTGGACCCTGTTGTTGAATAGCGAACATGCCCCACAGCTATTTTCCCTTTTAATTCCTTCAGAATGCTTTCATTAAAAACTTCTGTAACAAGCCCCATGCCTTTATAAACTTTAATATCCTTTCCATTGCTTACTCCTATTCCTGCACTTTCCTGGCCTCGATGCTGCAGTGCATGAAGCCCGTAATAAGTTATGCGGGATACCCTTCTACCGGGCCCATAAATTCCAAAAATACCGCACTCATCTCTAACCTTATCTTCCTCAAAATCAAAAATTAAAGCATCAGACATTCAATCGCCCCCCGCCAGGCTTTTTCCATCTTAGCAATGCTGAGATTAATAATCTCATCAGAAAATTCACTAACTTTTATTTTAAGCTCCCTTCCTCCGACCTCACCAATTAAACTTGTGGGTACACCAAATTTTTCTGCAAGGCTTAACATATCCTCTTTTTTATTCTTGTCAACAGTTACAATTATTCTAGATTGAGTCTCCCCAAAAAGAAGTTCAGGAAGCTCAAGATTTTCTTTAACTAAATTAATGTCTGCCCCAATATTTCCACTTATGCAGGATTCTGCTAAGGCAACAGCCAGTCCCCCTTCTGAACAATCATGGGCACTTTTAATTAAATTAGTTCTAATGGCTTCAAGGCACAGATCTTGTACTGCCTTTTCTTTTTTAAGATCTAAAACTGGCACCCTTCCCGTTTCCAGCCCATGGACTACCTCCAAATACATACTTGCACCAAGTTCGGGCTCCGTCTTTCCAAGAAGAAAAATAAGATCGCCTTCTTCTTTAAATCCCTGGCTTCTAATATGGCTGATGTCCTCAATCAATCCTACCATTCCCACAATGGGAGTAGGATAAATGGCACCCCTTTCACTTTCATTATAGAAACTCACATTACCGCTTATAACAGGCGTTCCAAGAGCTTCTGCAGCCTCGCTCATACCTTTAATTACCTGTTCAAACTGCCAATAAATTTCTGGTTTTTCTGGATTTCCAAAATTCAAACAGTCCGTTAAAGCTATGGGACGGGCGCCTGCACAGACAACATTGCGCGCTGCCTCAGCTACGGCAATGGAACCGCCCATACGGGGATCCAAATAGCAGTACTTACCGTTGCCGTCCATAGATGCTGCTATAGCCTTATTTGTTCCTTTAATGCGTAAAACAGCTGCATCAGAACCAGGTCTGACTGCAGTATTAATTCTCACCATATGATCATACTGCCTGTATACCCATTCTTTACTGGCAATGGAAGGAGATGAAAGGAGATCAATAAGCACTTTATTCATATCCTCAGGAATCGGAAGTTTACGCCAATCAAAACTTTCAGCTTCTTTAAGGTAGGAGGGCTCTTTTTTCTCAGGACTGTAAACGGGGCACATTTCAGTAAGAGCTCGGGCTGGTATTTCTGCTTCTACTTTGCTTCCATTTTTCACCCTGAGAATACCATCACTGGTAACGTATCCTATGACTACTGCTTCAAGATCCCACTTTTTGAATACTTTTTCTACTTCTTTTTCCTTACCCTTTTGTGGAATAACAAGCATTCTTTCCTGGCTTTCAGAAAGCATAATTTCATAAGGTGTCATGCCTTTTTCTCTAAGGGGCACTCTGTTCACATCAATTTCCATACCCAATCCTGCCCTTGAAGCAGTTTCACTTGTAGCCCCTGTAATACCTGCAGCTCCCAAATCCTGCATCCCCACTATATATCCTGCCCTAGTTACTTCAAGGCAGGCTTCCAAAAGCAGCTTTTCCATAAAGGGATCTCCCACCTGAACCGAAGGTCTTTTGCTTTCGGATTCAGAGCTGAGCTCTTCTGAAGCAAATGTAGCTCCATGGATACCATCTCTACCCGTTCTTGCTCCTACCAGCATTACAGGATTTCCTACTCCTTCTGCTTTTCCCCTTGTGAGATCATCACGGTTTAGAATTCCTATGCACATAGCATTTACTAAAGGATTGCCTTCATAGCTCTTATTGAAATAGACCTCTCCCCCAACAGTGGGTATCCCCATGCAGTTTCCATACCAAGCAATTCCACTAACAACACCGTTAAAAAGATACCTAACCCTTGGGCTATCAAGTCTGCCGAATCTCAATGAATTTAGCAAAGCAATGGGTCTTGCACCCATACAAAGTATATCTCTAATTATTCCCCCAACTCCCGTAGCAGCTCCCTGAAAAGGTTCTATAGCAGAAGGATGATTATGGCTCTCAACTTTAAAAACCACAGCCTTACCATTACCTATATCAACTGCTCCTGCGTTTTCTCCAGGTCCGCATATTACCCGCTCCCCTTTGGTTGGAAACATCTTTAAAGCCTTTTTAGAATTTTTATAACTGCAGTGCTCTGACCACATAACAGCAAACATTCCCAATTCCAAATAATTGGGTTCCCGCCCCAGTATTTTTTTTATCAGCTCATATTCGTTTTTCCTAAGCCCCATTTCTTTCCAGGTTTCACTTTTCACAGTTAGCACCTCTCCTTTAGCCAGAAAACTATGGATTCAAAAATCTTTCTTCCGTCAACTCCAGACATAATCTCTTCAGCACATCTCTCAGGATGGGGCATCATACCAAGGATATTGCCATCTCGATTGGTTATACCCGCTATATTATTTAAGGAACCATTGGGATTATACTGCGGGGTTACTTCACCAGTGGGCCCACAGTATCTAAAAATCACCTGCCCGCTTTCTTCCAACTCCTTAAGGGTATTCTCATCGACGTAATAGTTGCCAGCAGCATGGGCTATGGGGATTTTCAGAACTTCCCCTGGTGAGCATAAACAAGTATAAGGGGTTTTTTCATTTTCCACCCTTAAATAAGTATCATGACATCTAAATTGAAGGCTGTCGTTTTTTCTCATAGCTCCAGAAAGAAGTCCAGCTTCCAATAAAATCTGAAAACCGTTGCAGATGCCCAGTACAAGACCTCCTTTTAATGCATAATCTGTTACTGCTTCCATAATAGGAGAAAATCTTGCTATGGCTCCTTCTCGCAAATAATCCCCATAGGAAAACCCACCTGGAAGAATTATGCAGTCATATCCCTTTACTGATTTATCCTTATGCCATAAATAATCAGCTTTAAAACCCAATACCCTCTCCACCACATGCTTAACATCAGCATCGCAGTTTGAACCGGGAAAAACAACTATGCCAAATTTCATGTCTCTACCTCCACAAGCTCATAGGAATACTGCTCAATTACCGGATTGGCCAGAAGCCTACTGCACATCTCGTCTACTCTTTTTCCCACTGTTTCAGCATCTTCCCCTTCAATGTAAAGCTCCATATATTTACCAATTCTTACACTCTGAACTTCTTTATAATTCATTGCATGAAGAGCCTTACCCACTGCATTTCCCTGGGGATCAAGTACTTCCTCCTTAAGGGTAACATAAATTTTAGCCAAGAACACACCCATTTACCTCCTCGTCTCAAGTCTTTTTAAAACCTCCCGATAAGCCTCTTCAATACGACCTAAATCCCTGCGGAATCTATCTTTATCAAGCTTTTCCATGGTTTTGGCATCCCACAACCTGCAACTGTCGGGAGAAATTTCATCTGCCAAAACAACTTCGTCCTTACTGTCTATCCCAAACTCCAACTTAAAATCTGCGAGGATAATCCCAACACTTTCAAAAAGTCTAATCAGCGCATCATTTACCGCAAAAGAATATTCCTTTGCTTTTTCTATGTGCTGCCTTTCAGCCAATTCAAAAGCTTCAATATGATATTCATTGATCATGGGATCCCTAAGTTCATCATTTTTATAGTAAAGTTCCAGTATGGGTTTTTTAAGCTTAATACCTTCTTCTATTCCCATACGCTTGGCAAGGCTTCCAGCAGTCCAATTCCTCACCACAAATTCCACAGGAATTATTTTAACTGCTTTTACAAGCATCTCTGTAGTACTTATCTTTTTTATGAAATGTGTTGGAATGTTTTCTTTTTCAAGATACTCAAAAAGCAAAACAGAGATGGCTAGATTCAGCGCCCCCTTTTCCCTGATCCTACCCTTTTTCTGACCATCAAAAGCCGTGGCATCATCTTTAAATTCCAGCAAAAGTTCATGGGGGTTATTGGTAGAATATACTTTTTTAGCCTTTCCTTCATGCAGCAGCTGAAGTTTTTGAACCAATTTCCTTTTCCCTCCTATAATTTAAAATCAATCAAGTCCTGCCCGTTTAAAAATGTAATCAATATTTTTTGTGTGATAATCAAAATCAAAGAGGCTGTCTATTTCTTTCTCCGATAAGTACTTTGCTATATCCTTATCATTCATGATAAGATCCTTAAAATTCTTCCCTTTTTCCCAAGCCTCTAAAGCATTGCGCTGAACAAGAGAATAAGCATCTTCTCTTAAAAGGCCCTTTTCAATTAGTGCAAGGAGTATTCTCTGGGAAAAAATAAGCCCTCCAGTAAGGTTTAAATTTTTCATCATTCTTTCAGGGTAAACATTCAAGTTTTCAACTATTTCCGTAAACTTTACAAGCATATAATGAAGAAGTATGGTGCTGTCAGGAATAATTATTCTTTCTACGGAAGAATGGCTTATATCCCTTTCATGCCACAGCGATACATTTTCCATAGCTGCTAGGGCATTCCCTCTAATTACTCTTGCCAAACCCGATATTCTCTCACAGGTTATAGGATTCCTCTTATGAGGCATAGCCGAAGATCCTTTCTGTCCCCTTGAGAACATTTCTTCCACTTCAAGGATTTCCGTGCGCTGCAGGTTTCGAATTTCCGTTGCAAACTTTTCCAAGGAGCTGGCAGAAACCGCCAACGATGCCATGTATTCTGCATGGCGGTCTCTCTGGATAATTTGGGTTGAAACCTCTGCAGGTTTTAAACCTAGTTTTCTGCAAACATATTCCTCAACCCTTGGATCTATATTAGCAAAAGTACCCACAGCTCCCGAAATCTTGCCCACACTGATATTTTCTCCTGCTCTTTTTACCCTTTGAATATTACGCTCTATTTCCTTGTACCACAAAGCCATTTTAAGACCAAAGGTTATGGGTTCTGCATGGACACCGTGACTACGGCCTATCATTAGAGTATATTTGTGCTTCCTTGCCTGTTTGGCCACAGCTTCTTTAAGCTTCTCCATACAAGATAATATTAAACTTGTCGCCTCTTTCATTTGGAGAGCAAGGGCTGTGTCAAGCACATCTGATGAAGTCATTCCCATGTGAATATATTTTGAAGACTCTCCAACTCTTTCAGCAACAGCAGTTAAAAAAGCTATAACATCATGTTTGGTCGTTTTTTCGATCTCTTTAATCCTTGAAATTTCAAAGCCTGCTTTCTTCTTAATCTCCTCCAAAGCTCTTGGGGGTATCTTTCCCAATTCAGCCATTGCTTCACAGACAGCTATCTCCACTTCAAGCCATTTTTTGAAACGATACTCCTCGGACCATATGGCACTCATTTCAGGTAGACTGTACCGCTCTATCAAAAGACAAACCTCCTCATATATATCCTATTTAGCTCATAAAAGTGCAGCACCCAGGTGTTTTAGATCAACCTGGGTACAACAAAAAAGTAAACAGCTAGTTTTTCTTCTCCTTATTTTTCAGATATCCTTCAATTCCCAAACGCGATAATAAATCATTCTTTTCTTTTACCTTATTGGCCATCTTTCTTCTGAAATCCAGAAGTTTTTCCTTAACTGCAGGAAATTCCAAAGCTAGTATTTGAGCAGCAAAAATGCCCGCATTTTTTGCACCATCAATGGCCATTGCAGCAACGGGAATTCCCCCAGGCATCTGCACAATGGAATAAAGAGAGTCTATCCCTCCAAGAGAAAGAGTTTTTATGGGTACTCCTATAACAGGAAGGTGAGTATATGAAGCAATAACTCCCGGAAGATGGGCAGCACCTCCTGCTCCGGCTATTATAACTTTTATACCCCTATCCGCAGCATTTTTAGCAAATGTCTCTGTCTCTTCAGGAGTTCTGTGAGCCGAAGTAATGATAACTTCATAGCTTATACCCAGTTCGTCCAGCACCGATGCAGCTTCACGCATAACTGGAAGATCGCTGTCGCTGCCCATAACAATGGATACCAGAGCATCTTTCACAGAAACACCCCCTTTTTAAAATTAGGTCCCAAGAAAAAAAGCAAAAAACCCAGCGGGTAGGGGAAAATTCTACCCGGCTGGGGTTATATCCCAAACGCAGGGCTAACTAGCTCTACACTGGGAAATAATTGTTTAAAAATACTTACCAAAAATAATATAACAAAGCCCCCTATGGATGTCAATTTTTTTACTACTCCCATTCAATGGTGGCAGGAGGTTTGGTAGTTATATCATAAAGAACGCGGTTTACATTTTCCACTTCATTTACAATTCTTGAAGATATGCGCTCCAAAAGATCGTATGGAAGCCTTGCCCAATCAGCAGTCATAGCATCTTCACTTATAACCGCTCTAACAATGACAGGATAGGCATAAGTTCTCTCATCTCCCATTACCCCTACGCTTTTAACATCCAAAAGAACTGCAAAAGCCTGCCATATTTTTTGGCTTAATCCTGCCTTTTCAATTTCCTCAGTAACTATGGCATCAGCTTTTCTGAGAATATTTAATTTTTCTCTTGTAACTTCTCCCACAACCCTAACAGCAAGACCTGGTCCTGGAAAAGGCTGACGCCATATAATTTCCTTTGGCAGTCCCAATTCCATACCAACCTTCCTGACTTCATCTTTAAAAAGATTCCTTAAAGGTTCAATAAGCTTTAAACGCATGTCTTTGGGAAGGCCTGCCACATTATGATGGCTTTTGATTCTAGAAGCAGTATGAGTACCGCTTTCAATAACATCAGAATAAAGGGTCCCCTGGACCAGAAAACCTACTTCTCCAAGTTTTTTTGCTTCTTCTTCAAATATTCTTACAAATTCTTCTCCTATAATTTTTCTCTTTTCCTCAGGATCCTTTACCCCTTTCAACCTTTTCAGAAACCTTTCCTCAGCATCCACATAATGAAAATCCATCTTGAATTGTTCTTTAAAGGTTTTTATTACCTGTTCCACTTCTCCCTGCCGCAAGAGACCATGGTTTACAAAAATACAGGAAAGCTGATTGCCCACAGCTTTATGAACCAAAACAGCTGCTACTGAAGAATCTACACCGCCGCTTAAAGCACATAGGACTCTTCTATTGCCTACTGTCTCCCTGATCCTTTCTATTTCCTCTTCAATAAAATTCTCCATTGTCCATTCTCCACGGCATCCGCAGACTTTAAAAATAAAATTTCTCAACATCTGTTCCCCATAAGGAGTATGCTTCACTTCCGGATGAAACTGAACACCATATAACTTCTTTTCTGGATTGGACATGGACGCCACAGGCAAATTTGACTTTGAGGTTATCATAAAACCAGGAGGAGGAGATTTTATATAATCCCCGTGGCTCATCCAACACTCCTGTTCTTCTGGTAAACCATCAAAAATTTCATCTTTTTGCAAAACAGTTATCTTTGTCCTTCCATATTCGGAATTCTTTCCCTGTTCCACAATTCCACCCAAATCATATGCCATCAACTGCATACCATAACAAATACCTAAAACAGGGATACCCAAATCATAAATTCTTTTGTCCATTCGGGGAGCCTTCTCATCCCTTACGCTTGACGGACCCCCACTTAAAATAATCCCTTTAGGATTGAAAGATTTAATTTTTTCCACATCTGCATAATAGGGCAGCATTTCGCAGTAAACATTGTTTTCCCTTATTCTTCTAACAATAAGCTGATTGTACTGCCCACCAAAATCCAATACTAATATGGTCTCATGCTGTTCATTTGGTTTATTCACGGCTTTTCCCCACCACTTCTTTTTTTAAACAAGCTATGTAAGGCAGATTTCTAAACTTTTGGTCATAATCAAGGCCATACCCCACAACAAAAACATTATCAATGGTAAAACCTTTATAATTTATAGGGACTTCTACTTTTCTAGCTTGGGGCTTGTCTAACAGCACACATGTCTTTATTCCTGCTGGGCCTCTGGACTTTAAATTTTCAAGAAGATATTTAAGCGTAAGCCCCGTATCAACTATATCCTCAACCAAAAGCAAATTCTTATCCTTAACACTAATATCTAAATCCTTTATAATTTTCACTTCTCCTGAAGATTGGGTCGCAGAACCGTAACTGGAAACCGCTATAAAATCAACCGTTACAGGCAGCTTAATCTGCCTTACCAGATCAGCAGCAAAAATAAAGGCTCCCTTAAGAATACCTATAACAGTTAAATTTTCTCCTTTATAATCCTCAGTAATCTGCATCCCTATTTCCTTGATTCTATTCTTTATCTGTTCCTCTGTAAACAGTATTTTAGATATACTACCCCCCATATCAGCCATAGAAATGCCCCCTATAAACCAAACCCATTTTTTAACCTTTTAAAAAATTTTTACTATTTTTCCATTCTCCCTTTAGAATACTCAATCAAAACCATCTTAAAAATTTTAAAACAAAATGCTGGGTTTTAGAAACCCAGCACCTTAAGAACTCCTTGGTGGAATAATTTCTTCACCTTTATTAAAATCCCTAAGGCCAATGTTTATTTCTAAAACGGCACTGGGATTTTCTTTACCCTCAGCCCTTACTACAGCTTTTCGCACATAATCTCCACCCTTATCTATCCAAAGCTTATAGGAAAAACCCTGCCAATGCATTTTAAGCACCCTATTTTCAACATTGGGCTCAATACTTAAAACATGACAAAGGATGCCATTTATTTTTTCTTTTCCATTATAATTCACCTGTTCCGGTATTACAAAATTAAAATTAGAAAGGGGATTAACTTCCGTCATAAACTGCTCCATTTTCATAATATTGTTGTCTTCCAGCACCATCCACTTATCATCTTTTTTTTCTCTAAAATAAGTAGTATCACCAATTTGGTAAATTTCTACATTTTGGCTCAACATTTTTCCCTTCAAATGAAAATTGCCTTTGCGATCTTTTGCCCCCTTGAGATCGCTGAGCAGCCTTTTGTTTCCATCAACATATAATTGAGTTTTGATGCTGAAGTTATAACTTTGAGCTTTTAAAGTATTTTCAAGAGCATTCTTAAGTAGATCCTGAGGAACTACTTTTGTACTATAATGACGGTAAGCAGCAGCTCCCACCACTGCCAACAGCAAAACCACAAAAGAAATAATCAATTTTTTATTTTTAACCATCAGCGGTCCCACTTCCTTCCCCAGTGTATTAAAACAAAGTCATTAAATTTTTACTTAAATGGGACCGCAAATATTTTAGGTAAAAAATACCTTAAACTATTTTCTCAACTACAGCATCAGCAAATTGAGAAGTAGATGCTTGTCCTCCTAAATCCTTAGTTAAAACCTTACCTTCTTTTAAAACTTCTTGAAGCGCATTGATAATCTTTGCTGCAGCTTCTTCCTCATTTATATGTTTAAGCATCAGCACAGCAGAAAGCATCATTGCCATAGGATTAGCAACATTTTTACCAGCATACTTGGGAGCCGTTCCGTGAACAGGTTCAAACAATGCATATTCATCACCTATATTCGCCCCCGGAGCAACTCCAAGTCCACCAACCAATCCAGCACAAAGGTCAGATAAAATGTCACCGTATAAATTAGGCATAACCAATACATCATACAGTTCTGGCTTCTGCACCAACTGCATTGCCATATTATCAACTATTCTATCTTCGAATTCAATTTCAGGGTAATCTTCGGCAACCCTGCGGGCAACCTCTAAAAAAAGCCCATCAGTATATTTCATTATGTTTGCTTTGTGTACAGCAGTGACTTTTTTACGGCCTTCTTTTTTAGCATATTCAAATGCAAACCTTACAATTCTCTCACTACCCTTGCGGGTAATTATCTTTATACTTTCTGCAGCATCTTCCCCAACCATATGTTCAACTCCAGCATAAAGGTCTTCGGTATTTTCCCTCACCACTACCAGATCAACATCCTGATATCTTGATTTTATACCTTCATAGGAACGAGCAGGCCTCAAATTAGCATACAAATCCAGCTCTTTCCTTAAAGCTACATTAATGCTCCTATATCCCGAACCTACAGGTGTTGTAAGGGGACCTTTGAGGGCTACTTTATTTTTCTTAATAGACTCAATAACATTTTCTGGAAGAGGTGTTCCCTCGCTTTCTAAGGCAGCTTCACCAGCTTTCACTTTTTCCCATTTGATCTCGACACCAGTAGCTTCAACAACTTTAAGCGTTGCTTCTGTAATTTCAGGCCCTATACCATCTCCTGGAATAAGGGTAATGTGATGCATCAGCTTAACCTCCTTCACTAATCGTATCCATCAATCCCTTTTAAAAACACCTGGTTATAATTCTACAGAATATTAATAATTCCTTTAAAAAAAAACCCGCCTAATAAGGCGGGCAAAGATTCATTAATTTACTATTTGCTTTTTAGAAATCATTAGGACCTGGGCCTACGCCAGCGTCATGCTTTTTATATTCTTCAGGTTTTTCTGCCACCAACACCTCTGTGGTGAGAAGCATAGCAGCTATACTTGCAGCATTTTGAAGTGCAGATCTGGTAACCATTGCCGGGTCTATAATACCTGCCTTAATCATATCTTCATATTCGCCCGTTGCAGCATTGTAACCAACATTGGGCTCAAGGGTTTTTACCTTTTCTACAACTACTGAACCTTCTACACCTGCATTATTTGCAATCTGGCGAAGAGGTTCTTCCAAAGCCTTAATCACAATATTGCGGCCGGTCATTTCATCTGGATCATCAAAGTGAAGCTTCTCTAGTGCTGGAAGAATATTGATAAGAGCTGTACCTCCACCTGCTACAATACCCTCTTCCACTGCTGCACGGGTAGCAGATAAGGCATCTTCAATACGCAGTTTCTTTTCCTTCATTTCCGTTTCTGTAGCTGCGCCTACGCCAATAACTGCAACCCCACCAGCAAGTTTAGCCATTCTTTCCTGAAGCTTTTCCTTTTCATATTCGCTGTCTGCTTCTTCAAGCTGCTTTTTAATCTGAGCAATTCTTGCCTCTATATCTTGCTGGGTGCCATAACCTTCTACAATTGTTGTTTCCTCTTTACCCACACGTACCTTTTTAGCTCTTCCCAGCATATCCAATGTAGCATTTTCAAGCTTAAATCCTTTTTCTTCGCTTATTACCTGTCCACCTGTAAGGATTGCAATGTCCTCCAGCATTGCCTTTCTTCTATCTCCGAAGCCAGGAGCTTTAACAGCTACACACTCAAGGGTTCCTCTCAGCTTGTTAACAACTAGGGTTGCCAAGGCCTCTCCTTCTACATCCTCAGCTATAACCACCAAAGGCTTTCCTGCCTGAGTAATTTTTTCAAGAACAGGAAGGAGTTCCTGTACGCTGGAAATCTTCTTATCCGTAATCAAAATGTATGGCTCTTCAAGCTCAGCTTCCATTTTCTCCTGATTGGTAATCATGTATGGTGAAATATAGCCGCGGTCGAACTGCATACCTTCAACTACTTCAAGGGTTGTGCCTATTGTCTGAGACTCTTCAACGGTAATTACACCATCTTTACCCACTTTTTCCATAGCATCGGCAATAAGAGCTCCAATTTCTGGGTCATTAGCAGAAATAGAAGCAACCTGACTGATGGCCTCTTTGCTTTCAATGGGATTAGAAATCTTCTTCAGTTCCTCAACAGCAGCCCTAACAGTTTTTTCTATTCCTCTCTTCAAGCTCATGGGGTTGGCGCCTGCTGCCACGTTCTTAAGTCCTTCCTTTATCATAGCGCGGGCAAGAACACATGCGGTTGTAGTTCCGTCTCCTGCAACATCATTTGTCTTTGTTGCAACTTCTTTTACCAACTCAACACCCATATTTTCAAATTTATCTTCAACATCGATTTCACGGGCTATGGTTACTCCGTCGTTGGTAATAACTGGGGAACCGAATTTTTTCTCCAATACAACATTTCTTCCTTTGGGTCCTAAGGTCACACAAACAGCATCAACCAATTTATCAACCCCGCGTTCCATTGCCCGACGAGCTTCTTCGCTGTAAAGTAGTTCCTTTGGCATATGTACCCCTCCTTCATATAGTTATAGTGGTAAATTATTCAATTACAGCAAGGATATCGCTATCACAGCTTAGAATTAAATACTCTTCTCCCTTATACTTGATTTCTGTACCTCCATACTTGGAATATATAACCTTATCTCCCACTTTAATTTCAAAACCAGCTTTCTCAGCTACTTCCGGACCCACAGCCACAACTTCTCCCTGTTGAGGTCTTTCTTTAGCAGTGTCTGGCAGTACAATACCGCTCTCAGTTTTTTCTTCTGCCTCAATAACTTTTACTACCACTCGATCAGCTAAGGGTTTAATATTCATTCTTATGACCTCCTTTGCTTTTTTTAATTCCATTATTTTTATTGTTATTAGCACTCATTATCTGCGAGTGCTAACACTCATGTATAATATTAGTAACCAAGATTAATATTTGCAACTCCCTGCTGCGCTTTAATCCCAGGAGTAAATGCTAAAAATTTATAAATTTAAGCAAAAATCTTAATATTACTTGATAAAACAAACTTTTTTGAAAATAAATCCTTTAAAAATAATCTCCAATTTTTTTAGTAAATATACCCTAACTTCATAAGTCAATATTAAGTCTTTGGAAGATAAAACTTGAATACAATTAATATAATACTGTTACATAATCAAAGATGAGGAGAGGACAGGATGCCCTGGGGATTAGTTCTTGGAAGTGGAGGACTGCGGGGAGCTGCCCATGTGGGGTTTTTAAAGGTATTGGAAGAAAACAATATTCGTCCCCACTTAATTGTTGGAACCAGTGCTGGAGCTGTAGTTGCCGCTCTTTATTCCTCCGGCCTTTCTCTTTCTAAAATTGAACAGCAGATTTCAAAGATTTATAAAACCCTATCATACAGTTCAATATTGGATAAATTAGCAGGTTCTCAAATTCTAACAAAAACAAGGTTTGATCAAATCCCCATAGGGTTTTTATCAGGAAACACAGCAGAATTTATTTTGAAACGTCTGCTTAAAAATAAAGAATTCTCCCAATTATCAATTCCCTGTTCAATAGTAGCAACAGATCTAAACAGCGGAGAAACTGTAGTCTTTTCTAATAAAAAGCATATTCCCAGAAGCAAAAACACTATTTATATTGAAGGAGTAAAAGTTGCTGATGGAGTTAGAGCAAGTATCAGCATACCAGTAATTTTTGAACCTAAAAAAATTTTTGATAGACTGCTGATAGATGGAGGCGTTACCAACAGTGTCCCTGTAGATATTGCAATGGATATGGGTGCTGAAAAAATTATTGCAGTGGATATTGACATAAGTGAGAATTATCCCGAAAATCTATTTGGCGTGCTTCTTAAAACAATAGATATAATGTCTTTCAGTATTAATAATTTAAAACCTTATAAAGCTGACTTGACCATCAAACCCCATATGCCCCACGTAGGTTTATTGGATGTGAATAAAATTCCAGATTTAATGGAGGCAGGTAAAAAGGCAGCAGTAAGAAATTTGGAAAAAATAAAAAAAATTGTAAGTTAACTTGGATTTCTTATGTGCATTTAATGATTTCATTTTCTGTAATTATGATATTTACTCTATGATCATGCTCTTCCTGAGGAATAGTAGGAAATATTTGAAAACTATAAGCCAGGGCTATGGTAACAGTTGCTGGAGAAAGACTGTTAAGAAAACGATCATAATAAGCTAAACCGTAGCCCAATCGGTTTCCTCTTCTGTCAAAAGCTATTCCTGGAACAATAACCAAATCAAGTTTTTTTACATCAATTATGTTTTTAGTTTTCTTAGGTTCCAAAATACCCATGGTGCCGGGCTCCAGTTCTTCAAAACTTTCTATTTTTATGGGAAGAAGAGTAAAGTTAGAACCACATACAGGAACAGCAACATTTTTCCCTTCTTGAAAAGCTCTAGAAATAATACTTCTTGTTTCCACCTCATTCTGAAAATCTACATATGTCATTATGGTAGCTGCACTTTGATAATGATGGGTTTTAAATAACTTTTGATGGATTTTTGCACTTTTTTCCATAACTTCTTCTCTACTCATATTGGAACGTATATTTAAAACCTTCTGCCTTATAACATTTTTCATCAAAAATTCCCTCCAAACTAAACTTACATGAGCATTACAGGCACATCAATGAAACCTGTAATCTCTGAAAAATACCTTCCTTCAAGATCCATTCCCTTCACATCAAAAATTTCGTTGGGGATCATTATAAGCTGATAATTAAATTTATCCACAGCTTCTTTTCTCATGTATTTAAGTTCCTCAATTATATCCCTTACAGTCAGCAAACCAGAACAGCTTATATTTCCTCCAAAAAATCTCGACCTTACAGCTCTAACCTCAACTGAACAGGAAAAACCTAATTTTTTTAAAGCCAACTTTACCCTTTTAAAACCAGCTTGAGAAGTTAAAATTAATGTTTTACCCTCGTTAGCTAGAAGCTGTTCTTTCATCCTAAAAGCTCGCTGGGGATCAAAATCATAAAACATTATCACCCCCGGGGATGAATTTTTTCTTTTAGGAATAATGCTCCTTAAAATATTTCTTCCCCGTCTATACTCCACTTCAGGATTCTCTAATGCGTATAATTTTTGAAAGGCATCTACCCGGGACCAAGGCTCAGAACCATTTATACTGCGTATTTCATCCCCAGCCCTCAAACCTCCTTTAAAAGCTGGGCTTTTATATATTACCCCTTCTACATATGCCTTTAAATTATCAATTTCCCCTGGCTCCAGCACTATGGGTAATCCAAAACTGCTTTTTTTCCCACTTATTAAAGTTTTTAATTTGGCAGCAGCCTCATTAAAACTGTGGCGAACTCCAAGAGGAGAATATTTTGTTACTCCAGGCGGAATTACTCTTAAATAAAGAGCATTGGTTTCTGCAACCGCTTTTATTGTACTTTCAATTTCTTCCCAACCTGTTACGCCGAGCAGAGGAACCAAACTGCAGCCAAAGGCAATCTCAGCACTGCTTAAATACTCTAAAGCCTTGGTAATTTTATACCATATTTCCTCTCTTATAGTCCCTAAAACTCCCGGACTGTTTACCGAAACAACAAATTCCAGAGGCTTCAGCATTTTTAAAAATGCAGCTGTATTTTTATCTATTAAAGTTCCATTGGTAGTTATTTGAATTATTGTTTCAGGTAGTTTTTTGCGTATAACTTTCAGAATGTCTTTAAACTGTGGATTTAAAAGGGGTTCTCCCTCTACAATGCGAGTGGCGGATTCTCCAATTACAACCTTCCTTTTAGAATCTACAAAATCCAGCAAAAAAGAAACATCATCAACTGTAAGATCCGGTATCCTGTAAACTTTTATTCCCGGAGGATTACCCCTATGGCTGCAGTATATACAGCTTAAATTGCACCGGGAAGTAAGGGGAATAGTATTATGTAAACCAACACTGCTGACTATAATTTCCTCAATTTTTTCCATCATATGCTCACCGGATATTCACAATGCAGCAAAAATAAAAAACATTTTACAGACACAGGACATACAAGTTATCAACAGAGTTATCCACATTATCCACAGAAAACACACCCTTTGAGTTATGTTTATTTTAATTCAACATCAGCTTCAGCATTAAGAAACAGATCAGAACATCTGCCTTTTTGAAGCTGATAATATGCAGCACATGCAATCATTGCTGCATTATCGGTACACAGAATGGGAGGGGGAACAATGAGTTTTAGTCCTCTCTTCTCTGCTGACAATGCCATTTCTGCCCTTAATTTTTTGTTTGCTGCAACGCCTCCCACAAGAATGATAGTACTAACTTTTCTTTCTAAAGCTGCTCTTATAGTTTTTTCCACAAGTACTTCCACAACAGCTTCTTGAAAGGCTGCCGCGGTATCTTCAAAAGAAACTTCTTCATTCCTTCGTTTTGCGTTATGAAGATAATTTAATACAGCAGATTTCAAACCGCTGAAGCTGAAATCATAACTTCCTTCTTCCAACCATGCCCTAGGAAATTTAATTTTTTGAGCATTTCCCTTTCGAGCCAGTTTCTCAATTTCAGGGCCTCCAGGATACCCCAACCCCATTGCCCGGGCAACTTTATCAAAAACTTCCCCAGCAGCATCATCCCTCGTCTGCCCAATTATTTTATAATCGCCGTGATCTTTTATATAAATAATACTGGTGTGCCCCCCTGATACCACAAGACTCATAAAAGGAAATTCCACTTCTTCTCCAGTAAGAAACCCAGCATATATATGCCCTACCAAATGATTAACACCGATAAGGGGCACTCCAAGAGCATAAGCTGCAGCCTTACCAAAGGACAATCCCACAAGCAGAGCTCCCACAAGTCCTGGTCCATGGGTTACAGCCACTGCATCAATATCGCTGAGATCGCAGCCTGCTTCTAAAAAAGCTTTCCTTACAACAGGAACAATATTTTCCATATGCTTTCTTGAGGCTATTTCAGGAACAACGCCCCCAAATTCTTTATGATATTGAACCTGAGAAGAAACAATATTGGACAATATATACTTACCATCTGCTACTATGGCAGCTGAAGTCTCATCACAGGAAGTCTCTATTGCAAGTATTTTTTTTTCATTCAACATTTATATCACCAGTACAAAATAGTATTTGGTATCCCATTTAAATTAAAAATATTATAACTTATCATTCCAGCTCTAGCAATTATCTACTGCAAAACAAAAATATGATGTTTCTTCAAGGAACTAAACAGTTTAATAATTTTTTAAAAGAAAGCTAAACTTTATGGGGCACCACAATTACATTAAAGTCTTTTTGACGGAAATGATCGTACAATATTTTTCCAGTTTGGCCATGCAGTAATCGAGCAGCAATGGGATTTCTAGGAATAAACTCGGGAATAACCAAAGTAATAATATCCTGGGGATGTCGGCGGCGAAGATCATCCATATATCTGTCCAGCGGCTCTATAACAGACCGGTATGGACTGTCAAGAATATCTAGGGAAATCTTATTTTCTACCCATATAGAAAACTCTCTCTTTAATTCTTCTACCTTTGTCTCTCCTTCTTGGTGTACATCCACGTGAACAGCTCTCAGGTGCACCTGAGGACCCACCAAAGTTAATATATACTGAACAGCTGTACGAGCAACGCTGGTTGTACCCCCCAAAAGAAGAACAACTTGGTGCTCTTTAGATTGAGGAGTAATAGGTGTATGATATCCAACCTTTAGATCATTCCTTATGTGCTCATAATGTCTGTGAATCAACAGCATAAGCAGTATACCCGCTGGTATAACCAAAATAACTATCCATGCTCCCTGCACAAATTTAGTTACAATTATAACAACCGTTACAACACCGGTTACTATGGCTCCTAAACCGTTTACTGCTATTTTCTTCCATACATTCTCTCTGTCACGTAAATTCAACCAATGTATAACCATCCCCATTTGTGATAGTGTAAAAGACGTGAATACCCCCACAGCATATAATGGTAAAAGAGCATGGGTTGTGCCCCTAAAAATAACTATTAATAAAGAAGCAAGTACAGCCAGCATTATAATGCCGTTACTGAATACCAAACGATCTCCTCTGGCAGCCATGGAACGAGGTAAGAACTTATCTCGTGAAAGCAGTGAACATACGCGGGGAAAATCAGCAAAGCTTGTATTTGCTGCCAGTATTAATATAAGCATAGTAAAAAGTTGGTGAACAGCATATAAAGGGTTTTCACGCCCATAAACCTGGGATGCAATCTGACTCATCACAGTTTCTTCATGGCTGGGAACAATATGCAGTTTTGATGAAAGGATCCCCATACCAAGAAGCATGGCACTAAGAAGCAGAGCCATAGCAAGCATGGTTTTTCTTGCATTTTGAGCTTCTGGGGGTTTGAATGCCTTAACACCATTGCTTATGGCTTCTACCCCTGTAAGGGAAGTACAGCCGGCAACAAAAGCTCTCATTAGAATGAATAGAGATACTGCTTCATCAGTACTTATCTCCATTTCACTCACTGCCGTTTCAACGTTCGCAAAATCACCAAAAAAAACCCTAGTAATTCCAACTCCGATCATAAGCATGGTACTGACGATAAATACAAAAGTAGGAATAGAAAAAACAGTTCCTGTCTCTCTAACACCGCGCAGGTTAATAATTGTTATAAACAAAACTGCAAGTAAAGCTAATTCTACTCGAAACGGAAACAAAACCGGATACAAAGAAGATATGGCAGCTATACCCGCTGACACAGAAACCGCAACGGTAAGGATATAGTCGGTCAGCAGAGCCGAGCCGGCAATTAATGCAGGTATCATACCGAGGTTTTCCTTGGCTACAACGTAAGCACCGCCACCGTTGGGATATGCAGCAATAACCTGTCTGTAGCTGGCTGTCAGAATGGCCAGCAAAATTACTATGGCAACATGAATGGGCAGTGAAAAGCCAACTGCCCCTACAGCTACAAGTACCCACAAAATTTCTTCGGGTCCGTAGGCAACAGAAGAAAGAGCATCCGAAGAAAATATTGCCAAAGCCTTAGCATTGGTAAGACGTTCCTGTACTTCAACATAATAGGGTAAAGGTTTTCCTATGATTAAGCGCTTTAAAAGAGCTTTCCAGCGGTTCATTTTTTCAACAGCTCCCCTTCAGTTTTGTGCTTAATGTTTTTTAAATAAAATAAAAAAACCCCCACAGGGAAGTTTTTCTCCCCTTGCCTTCCGACAGCCTACTAAGTTAGCTGCGGTTCGGGCCGGCAAGGAAAGCCCTTACGCCTTTTTGGCAAGATTCACCCCATTTTTGGACCCCCACTTTCTTAAAGAAATTGGACCAAAAAATTGTTAAATGTTTGTAAAACTTAATATAGTACCTATAAAACAGTTGATCAAACCCCATTTAAGCTCTTTTTACAGCAGACAAAGGAAGCTAAAAGCAAAATGAATAGAAATTATTTTTAAATATCGTTCTCAAGCACTCTAGCAATCGCAAACTCATCCACATCGAGAAAAAAGCCAAATATTCTCTAATTTCTTCAAATTTGTTATATGTTTTCCCTTACCCTTAGCCATTATTCATGTATAAGCACTAAAAAACCAGGCTTTAAAAAGCCTGGTACTTACTAACCAATTCAGCCGTTAAGCCCGCACCCCATTATTCCATAAGCTAAAAATAATCATTATTGTCCTTCCCAATGGGCTTAAACATAACAATGGCATCCTCCCGAGAATCACTGTAGTATTCCTTCCTTACACCTATATTTTTAAACCCCATTCTCCTATAAAGCTTCTGTGCAGACAAATTTGATACCCTCACTTCCAAAACCAGTTTTTCTGCCCCAAATTTTCCAGCATAATCAGCAGCAAACTTTAGCATTTTTTCTGCTATCCTTTTCCCTCGATATTCTGGAGCTACTGCTATGGTTGTTATATGCCCTTCATCAATTACAATCCACATACCTATGTAACCAATTACACAACCCTTTAACGTACATACAAAATAATGAGCAAAATCATTAAAAAGAAGTTCATTTAAATAAGCTTGCTTAGACCATGGGGAAGGGAAAGATACTTCTTCAATCTTCAATACCTCATCTAGATGCTCAGGCATCATAGGTTGAATGGTCAAACTGTCCAAAATTCTTTTATCCTCCTGATTTAAACTCATTTAGTTTGAACACTTCCCCTTTCTTTTTTCTTCAGCTGCAGAAGCTCTAATATAAAAGGGAACCAATTCTTCCAGCTTATCAATACAACCTTTCTTTAATTTTTCCATACCAAGACACCCTATTGTAGAGGCTTTTGGAATTCTGTGCTCCTTGGGAGCAATTTTTAAGCCTGCTCCCAATCTTTTAAGCATATTTTCATTAAACATATCTAAGGCATCGCCAAGTAAAGTAATTTTTCTTTTATCAAACTTTTCCAGAAGCAAAACCAGTTTTTCGGGGCTTACAGCCAAGTATGGAGAAATTCTTTCTAGACCACAAGCTGAATTAATGTATACTGCTGCATATACTTCATTGCTTTTTGAATATATAACAGGACATATAAGGCCGCCGATGTAGGGCAAATTTGCCGCTAATCCATCTAAAGTAGAAACACCAACAACTGGTTTTTCTGTAAAAAAAGCGAGTCCTTTAACGGTAGCAAGGCCTATTCTTAAGCCCGTAAAGGAACCAGGACCTATGGCCACTGCAAACGCGTCAATATCCGAAAGTTTAAGATCTGAATATTTTAAAAGCTCATCAATAAGGGGCATCAGACGTTCTGAATGAGTTTTTGAGGTGTTTAAAAAAAATTCTGAAACCACCTTTTCCTCATTTACCACCGCAACGCTGGCAACACTGGTTGCACTGTTTACCGCAAGAACGTACATTTTCTTTCCAGCTCCCTAGTAATATGAGTATAATTACTGCTGTTAGAGCTAATTTTTACCATGCGTTTTTCATCTCCAAGTTTTTCAATCTTTATATTCATATAATCAGCAATTAAATATTCCTTTATCCTATCTGCCCATTCAATTACCGTAACGCCCTGCCCATAAAGATATTCATCGAGACCCAGTTCAAAAATTTCAGCGGGATCATCAAGACGATAAACATCAACATGATATAGAGGAAATTTTCCTTTATATTCTTTTATAAGGGTAAAAGTAGGACTGGTAACATGTTCTTTAACTCCCAGTCCCTTGGCAATTCCCCCAGCCAATACTGTTTTACCTGCTCCTAGTTCCCCAGATAGGCACACAATATTTCCTTCATTTAAAAGGCTTCCAAGAATTTCTCCTAGTTTTTTCATCGCTTCAGCATCTTTTATAATAAAGGACAACAAAGGACATTTCCCCCACAAGCTAATTTTTTTTCCAGCAAACAATATTGTTTCTTTATTGTTTCTTTCAAAAAAGGAACCAAAATAAACTACCATCCTAAGGTCAGCTGTTCAACACTCACTTCCCTATAGACCTTCATTAAGCTTTTAAAATCTTCCCAAACAAGCCTTTTTTTAGCAGGATCCCTCAACAAAGCCGCTGGATGAAAAGTAGGAAGAATTTTTATACCGTTCCGCTCAAACCACTTTCCCCTAATAGTGGTAATTCTAACCTGAGGATTAATCAAAGTCTTTGCTGCAAGAGCCCCCAAACACACAATAATTGAAGGTTTAATTATTTTTATCTGAGCTTCCAAATATTTTCTGCAGGCATCCACTTCATCGGGCTTAGGGAGTCGATTGTTTGGGGGCCTGCACTTAACCACATTGGCTATATATACATCACTACGGTTTATTCCTGCAGCGGCAAAAATTTTGTCCAACAACTGGCCTGCTGCTCCCACAAAGGGTCTACCCATTTCATCTTCCTGTTTGCCCGGTCCTTCCCCAACAAACATCAGCCTTGCGGAAGGATTTCCTTCTCCAAATACTACATTTTCAGCCCCTGCTCTCAACCGGCATTTGCTGCATTTTAGGCAGATTTCTCTAAGTTCTTCTAAACTTTCATATTCAATCAAATCTGCTACATAGTCCCACATACCCATCAAGCAACCTCCAAACAACCATTTTAAAAATTAAGCTTTTAGCGACGGGGAATGAAGCGCAAAAGTATAAAAGCCAGCGTAGCTCCTGCGGCACTGCTCACCATAAATGGCACTACAAAAGCAAAAGCAGCCACTTCTTGACCTAAAAAAAATTTAGCAATGGGAAAAGATAAAAGAGCTCCAATTATTCCTGTTCCAATAACTTCACCTATAACAGCAGCAATATCTTTTTTAAAGATATAGTACATGAATCCAGCAAGGAGTGCTCCTACAATTCCCCCAGGAAATGCAAAGATTGTGCCCAAGCCAAATAAATTTCTCAGAATACCAATAACCAATGCCACTAGCCCTGCTTCCCATGGCCCCAGTAAAACTGCGGACAATACATTTATGGCATGCTGCATAGGATATGCTTTCGCTGGTCCAGCTGGAAACCAAATCACATGGGCTGTAATAGTTCCAATGGCAACAAAGAGAGCCATTAAAGCAAGCTTCCTCGTAGTAAACATTTTCGAACCCATTAAACCGCCCTTCCTTTCTCCTTAATAAATTTGGTTACTTTTCCCCTTTGGACAACATCTCCATATTCCAACAGATATAAAGCATCATATAGGGCAGGTAGAAAAGTACCTGGACCCCTACTTGCCTCAGCAGCCAATTCTCCTGCAATGCCAAAACTTACAACAGCACCCAATGCAGCATCCAAATAATTGTCTGAAACAGCTGCAAAGGCGCCCATAACCGAACTAAGCATACATCCCATCGCTGTTACCTTAGCCATAAGGGGATGCCCATTACCCACAGCAAAAACAAATTCTCCATCAGAAACAAAATCCCTCGGTCCGGTTATGCATATTATACAGGAAAACCTTTTCGCTGTCTTTAGGGCAAGGTCTGCTTTTTCATCATCAGAATATCCTTCAGTTAAAGCCTCAACTCCTTTTATTTCTGCCTTTTTACCATTTAAGAAAGCAATTTCTGAAAGGTTGCCCTTTATAATATCCACTTTTAGATCTTCCAGTAGCCTAAAAATATTTCTGCTCCTTGCCCTGCTCGCTCCGGCTCCCACAGGGTCAAGAATAATAGGAATACCTTTAATTTCTGCAGCCTTGCCTGCTGCTAACATAGAATCTACTCTTTCAGGGCTCAAAGTACCTGTATTCAAAACTAGAGCCTGGCTTCTTTTGACAACATCTTCAACCTCGTTGATATCAGAGGACATAACTGGAAGTGCTCCAATGCTTAACAAAACATTAGCTGAGGGATTGGAAGCAACCACATTTGTAATATTGTGCACCAAGGTTTATCCTTTTTAATCAGCAAAAGCAGCTCTGCCAGTTTGTTTAAGAGATGCTCCAATATATTCATCTCCTGTAACGCTTAAAAATTTCAACTAATTCTCGGGTTTCTTTAGTTATATCTTCTGCTTTTGTAATTGCTGTTACAACGGCAATGCTATGAGCACCAGCTTTTAAAACATCCGCAGCATTATGCTTGTTTATTCCACCAATAGCAACCACTGGTATATTAATTTTTTCAACTACTTCAGCTATACCTTCTGGACCGACCAAAGGACCTGTATCAGTTTTTGTCGAAGTTTTAAATATGGGACCTAAACCGACATAGTCTACTCCAAGTTCTTCGGCAAAAGCAGCCTCTTCTGCATTATCCACTGAAAGCCCTATTATGGCATCTTCTCCTAAGAGGCGCCTGGCATCTTCAATGGGAAAATCATCCTGGCCCAAATGTACACCATCAGCCTCAACAGCCATAGCCACATCAACCCTATCATTAATGATAAGGATAACCCCATATTCCTTTGTAATTCTGCGCACTTCTTTCCCTAAAGCCACTAATTCTCTGGTAGACATGTTTTTTTCCCGCAGCTGAACTGTATTAATTCCTCCCTCAACGGCTTTTGTCACTACTTCCAGGGTACTTCTTCCCACTGAAAGCTCCTGTCCTGTTACAAGATATACTCCCAAATCAGTCAATGCCAAATTTTACACCCCCAAATTCTTCCCTCATTTCATTGTAACTTGTCATCACTGGCATTGTAAACCATTCTTCCGTTTATCCAAACCATTTCAACTCTGCTCGTTATATCAAAAGGATCACCGCTCCACACAACAATATCCGCATCCAAGCCCGGCCACAAACTTCCAATACGGTGTGACAAGCCTAAAATTTCTGCAGCATTAAAAGTAACAGCTTTTAAAGCCTCTTCTTTTGGAAGCCCTTCCCTTACTGATAGAGCAGCGCACAGCATAAGGTGTTTTATAGAAATTTCAGGATGATCTGTAGTAAGAGCGAACCTCACACCCGCTTTAAATAAAACAGCTGGGGTCTTTTCTGTTAGCTCTCCCAGCTCTTGTTTAACCTTACCAAGGAGCATAGGTCCATAAACCACAGGAATGCCGCGCTTTGCAATTTCACTAGCAACAAAATGCCCTTCGGTACAGTGATCAAGTACAATAGGTAAATGGAACTCTTCTGCTATCCTAATCGCTGTCATAATATCATCTGCTCTGTGAGCATGCACTCTTAGGGGTATCTCTCCCTTTAAAACTTTTACAAAAATTTCATTTTTTATATCTTCAGTGCCAAATGCTCTCCTATCCTTTTCCTCCTTCCAATGCACTGCCTGAATAAAACTTTCCCGCAGTAAAGCAGCAATTGCCATTCTTGTAGCGGGAGATTTTTTTCTGTTACCATATTCCTTTTTAGGATTTTCCCCAAAAGCCACTTTTAAGCCAGCATTATCTCTTATAACCATAGTATCAACAATATCTCCAGCAGTCTTTAATACCACACCCAATCCCCCTACAACATTGGAACTGCCTGGTAAACAGCAAACACACGTGATACCATTTTCCCGAGCAGATCGGAAGCCTATATCCCTGGGATTAATGGCATCAATAGCCCTCAGATGGGGCATTACAGGACTGCTGATTTCGTTTGTATCATCTCCTTCTTTAGATTTCCCTTCCTCATAAATTCCCAAATGGGTGTGGGCATCTATCAATCCAGGCGTTACCACTTTCCCCTTCAAATCTATTACCTCAGAACATTTTATAGAGGGGTTCAATCCGGGTCCCACTGCATAAATTTTGGAATCAGAAACAGCAATCCATCCTGGATCATAAACTGGAAATTCTCCCTCTGAACTTGGTTTTTCCCTATGGCAGTATACCGTGAGTATTCTGCCGTTCACTAATGCAAACATCAAAATTCCCCCTAATCTCTGCTAGAAGAAGCCTCTATAAAAGCCTTAAATAGTCTCAATGATGCTTTATCCCAAAAAGCCAAATGCTCCGGATGCCATTGGACCCCAATAACAAATTTATGTTTTGAAGATTCTATGGCTTCAATAATTCCGTCTGCTGCTAAAGCTGATATACAAAACCCTGGAGCTGCCTCTTTAACAGCCTGGTGATGGAATGTATTCACATTAATTTTGGACTTTTTGTATATTTTACCAAGCTTTGTGCCTGGAACAATTTCAATAGTGTGTGTTGGATGCCATCGGGGAGCTTCCTGCATATGTTTGATAACGCCAGGCACCTCATCATTAATATCCTGAAAAATGCTTCCTTCAGCCGCTATATTCAAAACCTGCATACCCCTGCAAATTCCCAGAATAGGCTTATTTAAAGCCATAAATTTGCGCACTATCTTCATTTCAAAAACATCCCGCTCAGGGGTAATTTCTCTGGTACCTCTGGGCTGTTCTCCAAAAAAAAGGGGGTCCACATCAACTCCACCTGTAAGAAGAAGCCCATCAAGGATTTCGCTGTATTTATCTATTAAATCATCATGGGTAATTACAGGCAGTATAAAAGGTATACCCGAACTGCACTCTATGACCCTCACATAATAATGGGATAAAACAAACTTACCTGCCGAATAGTCCATATGGCAGGTAATCCCGATTACTGGCATACAGCCATCACCATGAAAAAAGCTTTCTCTCATAAATCATATGTTGTTACATAAAAAAAATTTGATAAAAAGACTCAAATATCAATAAGCCCTAAACTTATTTCTATAGCATGATTAACTTTCTGCATGGTTTCATCGTCCAGCAAAGCAAGCTTTTTCTTAAGCCTACTTTTATCAATGGTCCTAATTTGTTCCAGCAAAATAACAGAATCCTTTTCCAAACCCCCCTTTTTTTCATCGATTTCTACATGGGTAGGAAGCTTTGCTTTCTGAATCTGAGAAGTTATTGCAGCCACCACAGTGGTAGGACTGTACTGATTGCCAATGTCATTTTGTATAATTAGTACAGGCCTAGTTCCTCCCTGTTCTGAACCTATTACAGGATTTAGTTCTGCATAATAAATTTCTCCCCTTCTAACATTCATGCCCCTAACACTCCGCCAATTTCTTTTCATAATATTTTTGAACTTCATCTTCTGCTTCATAGTTTTCCTTAGCTAAGGATAAATTAATCTGCGCCATTTCTTGGTATCCTTTCTTCATCTGTTCCCGCAAAATACGCTTTTTTCTTTCATGAATATAAAGCTTCATCGCCTCCCTAATAAATTCACTCCTGTTTCTTTTTTCAAGGGAAACTAGCCCATCTACCTCCTTTAGGAGACTTTCGGGTAAGCTGATCATAATTCTTTTCACGCCCGGCACAACAGCACCCCCTAGATTGCAGCCACTGGTTAACAAACATAGTTATAAAACATTATAGCTTAATTTTTTTTTAAAATGCAAGCCTAGTAATAGCTATCAAAATTTCAACAGCATCTGCTGTAAATAACAATTTTTTATAGTTCTATTTCATCCTTAAAGAATCCCCTTTTGGTGAGAAAGATATCTGCGGGGTACCCTCTCACTAATCATGCAGATGACTTCATAATTTATGGTTCCTATCCAGCGGGCAATATCTTCCGCCGTTATTTCTTCAGCTCCCTGTCTGCCGATAAACACTGCCTCATCTCCAATTTTCACATCTGGAACAGAACTTACGTCAACCATCAGTTGATCCATGCAGACCCTTCCAATAATAGGCACCCGTTTACCGCCGACTAAGACATATCCTTTGTTGGATAAAAGCCAGCTGTATCCATCAGCATATCCAATGGGCAGAACCGCCACCAGGCTGTCCTTTTTTAAAGTATAGGTACAGCCATAGCTGATACTGCTTCCTGCTTTCATCCTTTTAACTGAAGCTACCTGAGCCTTTAAGCTCAATGCTGGCTTAAGGGAAATTTTCGATTTATCAACCTCATCCGAAGGATAAAGACCATATAAAATTATTCCTGGACGAACCATATCCAAGTGAGTTTCAGGTATATCCATAAGCGCTGCACTGTTGGCAGCATGTTTTATGGGAATATCAATTCCCGTTTCTCGAAGCTTTTCTAAAAACCAGCAAAACTTCTTTAACTGCTCTAAAGTATAAGTTTTATCTTTCGTATCTGCGCTGGCAAAATGTGTGTATATACCTTCTATAAAAATTCCAGGCAGTTCCGCAATTTTCTCTACTATTTCAACACTCTTTTCTTCAGCAGGGAATCCCAGCCTTCCCATACCTGTATCAATTTTTATGTGAATTTTTGCCTTTTTCCCCTGCCTTAGAGCTGCTTCGGACAAAAAATTTGCATGATCTAAATCAAATATGGTTTGGATCAGATCATACTCTACCACCATTCCAAGATCTGAAACGGGGGTATAACCTAGAATAACGATGGGAACATTAAAACCTTTTAACCGCAGCTTAACTGCTTCATCAAGAATTGCAACTCCAAGATATCGTGCTCCATTTTCCAAAAAAACCCTGCCTGCTTCATAAACTCCATGCCCATAGGCATTTGCCTTAACCACTGCCATAATCTGGGATTTACTGTTTACAATACGCCTAACCTCACGTATATTATGTGCTAAATTATCAAGATTAATCTCAGCCCAAGCAGGACGAGCTATCAAGTATAACCACCCCTGTCCCTCTAATTATTTTCATTATTTTCCATTTGTAATATAGCCATGGGCAGTACTTTTAAAATATCGCCGGCAGTCATTCCCCTTAATCCTATTTTCTCAACAAGCATATCGCCAGCAAGACCGTGCACAAAAACCCCAGCAACTGCAGCTGCCTCCGGTTTCATGCCTTGTGCCCAAAATCCAGCAATTATCCCTGTTAAAACATCACCTGTACCGCCTGTGGCCATACCTGGGTTGCCGGTATCATTAATAAAAACTTCTCCTTTTGGAGTTGCAACAATAGTCCCTGCGCCTTTCAAAACTACAATAACATTCCATTCCTCAGCAGCTTTAACTGCGGTACTGAGCCTATTTTCCTGAATTTTTGAAACGCTGCTGTTGGTCAACCGTGCCATCTCCCCTGGATGGGGAGTTATTATTACAGGCACATTAATTTTTGAGAACAGTGACACATCTCTGCTCAAAGCATTTAATGCATCAGCATTAATTACTAAAGGAGCTTTAACTTGGGGAAGAAATTCTTTAAGCATAGCAAGAATGGTTCGGCTGGTAGACAACCCAGGACCAATGGCAATTACATCTGCTTCACTGCAGATTTCCAGCATTGCATCAACAGCTTCTATTCCCAAAACCCTTTCCTCTGTTTCAGGTAGAGGAAAAGTCATAACTTCTGTCAATTTATTTTCTAAAATTGGATTAATGGATCTGGGAACTGCCGCTGTAACCAATCCAGCACCGCTTCTCAAAGCAGCTTCTGCTGCCATAGCAACAGCTCCGGACATTCCTTCGGAACCACCGATTACACACACCCGACCAAAAGTCCCTTTATGGCTTTCAGGATCCCTTTTTTCAAAAAAAGCCCTGCACATTTCCCCAGTAATTAAATTAAAAGGAAGTTCTGCTTTTCTCAGCAAATTCTTGGGAAAAGAAATATCTACCAATAAAATTTCCCCAGCATATTTTCGCCCGGGAAAAAGATAAAGACCCAACTTAGGAAACCCCAGCGTATAAGTCTTTACAGCTTTAATGCATGGTCCATCGGCTTTACCCGTATCCGCTTCAAGCCCTGAAGGAAGGTCCACAGAAACAATGGGCTTACCTGATCTATTAAGCCTGTCAATAACTTGTGCCGCCAGACCAGACGCCTTCCCTCTGAAGCCTGTACCAAAAATAGCATCAACTACTAGATCTGCATAAAGAAGGGATATATCAACCCTTTGAAGGTCCCTGGCATCGGAAATAACACTTGTGGTAATCCCCATAGCTTCCAAAATATTCAGATTTACCAAAGCATCGCCGGTTATTTCCTCTTTTGGCCTTAATAAAAAAACCCTCACATCTGCTCCCCTATTGGCTAAATGCCTTGCAGCAACAAAACCATCTCCACCGTTGTTGCCTTTTCCAGAAAAAATCAGTACCCTTTTATTAGAAGGGTTGCCTTGGAAAAAATCATTGATAATACCCTCAGCAATCCCTCTTCCCGCATTTTCCATTAATATAAGGGAAGAGATACCAAACCTGCTCGATGCCAGTTCATCAAGCTTCTTCATTTCAGAAGCCGTTACCAGTTTCAAAATTCTCTCCCCCCTCAATAGCCGCCACTGCAACCGCATACTCCCGGCAGTGGGAAAGGCTTAAATGTATGCGGACTACGCCTTTTTTCTCAGCAGTTTCTTTAGCTTTTCCCCTAAGCTTTACTTGAGGCTGCCCCCTCTTCCCTTCAAAAATTTCCACATCAAGCCAGCTGTTTTGGCCCAAACCAGTTCCTAAGGCTTTAAATACTGCCTCCTTTGCAGCAAAACGTGCCGCTAAAGAAGCCGCAAACCCCTTTCCTTTTTTATAAGCATATTCAATTTCCTCGGCATGAAAAATCTTTGTCAAAAATTTATCTCCATAACGCTCAATGACCTCAGCAACCCTGCTTATTTGTATAATATCTACCCCTATACCTTTAAGCATCTTATCTTCTCCTATATAAAAAATAATGGTTAAAATCAATCTCTACCAAATTAATCGCCTTTCCTAAAAATTATATACCTTTTCCCATATTCTGATAAGAAAAACCTTCTAATTTAAAAATTATTAGTAGTACTGTTTTTCCACTCCCGCTCCCCCTATAATTTCAGCAGTGAAACCTAAAATTTTCCCCAACCGCCGAAAAAAACTATTAATTTTCTTTAAAAATAATTAAATTATCATTAAGAATAAAAAAACGCAAAAGCAAATAAAGAAGCAGAAATTTTCCAGAAATTTTCTAGGATTTAAGAGGAGGTTTCTCATAGTGAGCTATTACTTCAACAGAAAAGAACAAACCCTTAAAGAGCATAAAGTTCTTTCCCATGAATCAGCAAAAAATTCTCTTTCTTTGAATAAAGATACTAAGATAAATCTTGCCTATGAATGTATTGATAAGCACGCACAGGGAAAATCAAAATATAAAAAAGCTCTTATCTGCATAAGCAAAAATAATACTGTTGAATTAACTTTTAACGAATTGAAAAACTATACTGATCAATTTGCAACTTTCCTTTTAAAAAACGGCCTTAATAAGGGAGAAAAGGTACTCCTCTGGATGCCCCGTATTGCAGAACTTTATATCGCTTTAATGGGAATTATAAAAGCTGGTGGAGTACCCGTACCTTTGTCAGAATTTTTAAGCAGCAGACTGGTTTTAGAAATTTTAGAAAAAACACCCTGGGAAAAAGCTTATATGGTTACCACTCATGATTTTTTAAGCACCCTATCTAATTTACCTGAAAAATATAAAATTGTCGTTATAAATAGAGCTGACGATTTTCCAGATACCAGCATTTTATCATTCAAAATAATGGAAGATTACGCTGTGGATAAAGATTCTGTAAATGGGGCTAATTTTTCCGATGAGCTTATTGTTCATTATGCACTGGATAATTTTAAAAATCCAAGAACAATGACTTACAAGCAGAATCAAATAATGTTAATGCGCCATTTTGGTGAATTGATCTTTAATAATATAAGAGAAGAAGATGTTTTTTGGAGCACTGTTGATTTGGGATGGGCAGCGGGAACTTTGTATGGAATTTTTACCCCTTGGATTTTTGGAGCAACAATAGTATCCGCAGATACAACCTCAACTTTATCTTCATGGGAAAAAACCATTGAAAAATACAAAGTTAACATTATGTACACCACACCGGCTATGATCCGAAAAATAATAACAAAAAACATTACCAAAACAGGAAACCTTAAAACTTTAAGGCACATCTGCTGTACTGGAGAACCCATGGGTGCCGAAATAATAAAATGGGTTTTAAAAAATCTTAGAATTCCCATTAACAGCAGTTGGTTTGCTGAAGAAATTGGTGTGCCTGCCATAAGCAGTACCTTCACTTCACCTTTAAGACTGGGCTGTATGGGCAAACCTCTGCCTGGTATAGAAGCGGCTGTCTTCGATGATAAGGGGAACCAGCTTAAACCTTATCAAATAGGAAAGTTAGGAATAAGGTGTTCCTTTGAAAACCACACTTATGATGAAAACAGCACTGCTGAAAAAACATCATGGGTTTTAACAGACTGCTTAGCTTACATTGATAATGAAGGCTGCTTTTGGTATGAAGGAAAGGAAGAAAGTCTTAAAAAATCTATTTCAAAAGCAGATAATCTTAACGAATCTCAGCTGGAAGCACACCTTTTAAAACATCCTGCTGTGGAAGAAGCTGGAATTATCGTGAAAAGCAGAGAGGAAGGAGAAAAAGCTGTTAAGGTATTTATTTCCCTTAAAGATAGAAATCAGTGGAGTACTGAACTTGAAAGGGAACTCACCAATTATCTGCAGAAGAAATTAAAAAATGAAACAACAAAAATTGAAATAGAAATAAGGGATAAACTGCCTATGACAAAAAGCGGTAAAATACTTCGCAACATCTTATCAGCCTGGGATCGTGAAAGCAGTTTAAGAAGGGTAAACAATTTTTGATCATTTATATGCTTAAATATATTACAAAGGATTGCATATTAACGGCTGATAGGGTTGGTATTTTTGAAAAAATTAGGAAAAATAATTTAAATGCGGACGAACTAGATCTTAAATTGATTGAGTTTTTGAATAACTATTATGATGAAGACAGTCCTAACTCTTTTCCTCCCCATTTGGGAAATAAATCTCGAAAAGCAGTAAAAATTACCGCCTTAATTACAGCAGTGGTTTTCTCCCTCCTTTTTTTGAACAGCTGGTTTAGAGCCATTATTTGGCCTCTTCCTCAGCAGGAGCAGCATGCGTTAAAAGAATTTCACATAAACAGTACCGAGTTGGAAAAAATTAAAAAAACTGTGGTTTCAGTGGAAAGCTGGAGCATCTCAGGGATCTCCAATGCTGTAAAAACAGGAACAGGATTTAATATTGATCCTTATGGACATATTCTAACAAACAAACACATTGTCCAAAATTCCTCCCATATTAGAGTTCGCTTTCCAGAAGAAAGAAATTTTAATAATTTAAGCTGTAAAATCAGCAAAGATGCAGATTTAGCTTTAATAAAAATCAACCCTAAAGTCCTTAGCCATAAACTGCCTTATTTAAAATTTGCTGAAAAAAACCCTTCTATAGGTGAAAGCATATTTATAATTGGAAATCCCCACAGGTTGGATAGGGTTATAGAAACAGGCAGAGTAATAGGTTATTTTACTCTTCCCAATTCTGAACAAACCGTAATGGCAGTGTCAGCGTCAGCTGAACCTGGCAGCAGCGGAAGCCCTGTTTTTAACAGCAGTGGTCGTATAGTGGGAATCATTTATGCCTCCTTGATGGGAAATGCAGCAAAAGGAAAGGAAACCATCAGCCTTGCAGTTCCCCTGTCCCAAATTAATGAATTTTTAGAAAAAAGCAAATAATACATACTTAATAATTCAAAAAAAGAGTATAATATAAATAAACAGAGCTTTTTCATTTTTTCGTAAAGCTTTTTTAATTTTATTTCAATAAGATACCCATTTAGGAGTGCATGTTTATGATCAAGACCTTAAGTCTGTCAGTACTACTTTCCATACTGCAGCTACTGCTTATAAATAAATTAGCCGGCTTTTCAAATTTCAGTATTTTTATAGGTTTTCTTTTTATCAATTTTACTATCACAGCCATTTTTACCGGCTGGCTGTCGGCAGATCTTTTCGATAAAAAAGAAGAAAAAGAACAGGAAAGTGCTTATAAAGATAATGATGAGGACATATTCCTTTCAACCGATCCCACAGTAAGAGTCGCCCATGAAACACTTCAGTACATGCGCCGAGGGCTGAATGAAGTAACAGCCAGAAAAACAGCGGAAATTATTCAAAAAATATGTGAAATACCCGCCATTGCAATTACCGATAGAGAAAAAGTGTTAGCATATCTTGGTGCTGGATGTGAAAACCATAAACCGGGAGATCGGATTTTAACTGAAGCTACCAAGTATGTAATAGCCACAGGGGAACATAAAATTGTTCATTCTACAGAAGAATTAAACTGTACAAAAACCGACTGCAAGTGTCCCCTATCGGCAGGTGTTATAGCCCCCCTTAAGCTAAGAGAAGAAGTCGTGGGAACATTAAAGCTCTACCAGACAGAAGATGGACAACTGGCACCCAATATTGTACGTCTAACACTGGGATTGGCCCAGCTTTTAAGCATGCAGATTGAGCTTGCTGAGCTCGACCGACAGCGCCAGCTGGTTACAGAAGCTAGATTGGATGCACTGCATGCTCAAATTAATCCCCACTTCTTATTTAACACATTAAACACCATAATCATGTATATACGTAAAGATCCAGATAAATCCCGTGAACTGCTCATTCGTTTAGCAGAATTCTTCAGAAAAACCTTAAACCGTCAAGGACACTTTATAACTTTAAAGGAAGAGCTTGATTGTGTTAGAACTTATTTTGTCCTGGAAAAAGCTAGGTTTGGAGAAAAAATAAGATTAATAGAGGACATAGATCCTGAACTTTTAGAGTACCCCATTCCAGTTTTCAGCATACAACCTTTGGTTGAAAATGCAATTAAACATGGTATAACCCCTAAAAACGGCAATGGAACCATTACCATAAGAGCAAAACAAAAGGGAAACGACCTTCACTTAAGCATCATCGATACTGGGGTAGGGATACCTCCAAACAAACTAGATAAAGTCCTGCAGCCGGGTTACGGATCCGGGAATGGAGTTGGTCTCAGCAATGTAAATCTCCGACTTCAAAGTTTATATGGGGAAGATCGAGGGCTGAAAATAGTAAGTTCTGTTGGAAAAGGAACAGCAATACATATGTATATTCCATTAAAGGAAAGGGAAGCCCACAGGGCTTCATCCCTCAGCTAAGCTGAATACAAATAAGCACCGGCTTGTAGTGCCGGTGCTTATATTTTTATCCATGTTTTTTTGCAAAATCATTCATAAACTCCGCCAAGGCTAAACAGCCTTCCTTACTCATAGCATTATAGATTGATGCTCTTATCCCACCAACAGAGCGGTGTCCTTTTAAACCCACAAGACCATTTTCTGCTGCTTCCTTTACAAAAACTTTTTCCAAATTCTCATTTGGAAGTCTAAAAGTTACATTCATAGTGGAACGATACTCTTTTTTTGCATGCCCCCTATAAAAGCCGCCGCTTTTATCAATTGCCTCATAAATGTAGGAAGCCTTTTCTTCATTTCTTTCTTTCATAGCTTTAAGTCCCCCATTTTCTTTAATCCATTTAAGAACAAGATTTACAACATAAATATTGAAACATGGAGGTGTATTATAAAGGGACCTCTTTTCAGCATGAAGATCATAGCGAAGCATAGAAGGCAGATTTTCAGGAACCTTTTCCAGCATATCCTTTCGTATAATTACCAATGTAACCCCTGCTGGACCAAGATTTTTCTGAGCTCCCGCATATATAAGGGCAAACTTAGATACATCAAAAGGATAGGACATGATATCACTTGACATGTCAGCTACCAGAGGAATATTGCCAAAATCAGGAAATGTTTTCCACTGAGTTCCATAAACTGTGTTATTGGATGTAATATGAACATATGCAGGGGAATCGCTCAATTGAATTTCATCCATACTTACTATACGGTCGTAATTTGTGTCCTTTGAAGATCCTGCTATATGAGCTTTTCCAATTTTTGCTGCCTCTTTATAGGCTTTTTCAGCAAAATATCCCGTTAATATGTAGTCTGCTGTCATTCCTTCAGAAAGAAAATTAAGAGGAACCATTGCAAACTGCAAACTTGCGCCTCCCTGCAGAAAAAGAACCTGATAATCTTCTCCAATTCCTAGCAGCTCTTTAACCAAATCTTCTGCTTCAAAGATAATTTCTTCAAACTCTTTGGAACGGTGGCTGATTTCCATTACGGACATACCTGTACTCTTATAATTAAGGAGTTCCCCTTGGACCTGTTCCAAGACCGGCAAAGGTAAGGTAGCAGGACCAGGATTAAAATTATATACCCGCTGCAGCACAATTTATCCCTCCAATGTCTATTTAAATATATTTAAATATAAATTTCTATATAATACTAACATAATCACCAACTGCTGGGAATATGGCTGTTCCCTCAAAAAGAATAATAATTAATCCCTATAACTTCATTTCAATTGAGCTCTCTTTTGCTGCAGCTGCTTCCTTTTCCCCTTCTTCTTCATCTTCTCCTTCGCCGAACCTGCGCAAATCTTCAGCCATCTGCTGCAGCTTTTTATCAACCAGCCAATTTATTGTACCTTCGGGATAGGAACCATCGGGACCCCTTTCACCAGCCTCAACCCCAGTAAGAATTTCTATTCCTTCGTCAATGGTATCAATAGCCCATATATGAAACTTACCTTTCTCGACTGCATCAATTACTTCGTCTTTAAGCATGAGATTTTTTACATTTCGCTTAGGAATTATTACACCCTGTCTGCCCGTCAATCCTTTCAGCTTACATGTAAGGTAAAAACCTTCAATTTTTTCATTTACCCCACCTATAGGCTGTATTTCTCCAAACTGGTTGACGGAACCTGTAACAGCTATGCCTTGATTTATGGGAACCCCGGATAGTTCTGACAGAAGTGCATAAAGTTCTGCAGAAGAAGCACTATCTCCCTCAACGCCGTCATAAAGTTGTTCAAAAGTAATGCTCGCTGTTAAAGATAGGGGCTTATCCTTTGCGTATCTGCCGGCAAGAAAACCGCTTAGGATAAGTATACCTTTGGAATGGATGGGACCGCTCATTTCTGTTTCCCGTTCTATATTAATTATCCCCCGCTGGCCTAGATGAACCCTTGCCGTTATCCTGTTGGGTTTGCCAAAGGCATAGTCACCCATCTGAAGCACAGCAAGACCATTAACCTGCCCCACCGCTTCTCCATCAACATTTAAAATAATGCTGCCCTTTGCTATTTCCTCTTGGATCTTTTCTTCAACCAAATTGGAGCGGAATATTTTTTCCTCTATGGCTTTCATCACATCAAGCTTAGTAATATATTCATTTCCATTCTGTGCCGCCCAGTAGTCGGCTTCTACCAAAAGCTCTGTGATTTTATGGAAGCGTGCGGAAAGCTTTTCCTGATCTGAAGCAAGTCTTGAGCTGTATTCAATAATTTTTGCCATTGCTGGAGCCTCTAAATGCCTCAGATTATTTTCAGTACAATAACGGCAGACAAAAGCAGCATATTCCTCAAGGCGGGTTTTGTCTCTCTGCATCTCATAGTCGAAATCTACTCTTACCTTAAAAAGCTTTTTAAAATCCTCATCATAAGCATACATGAGATGATATAAATAGGCGTTTCCAATCATAATTACTTTCAATTTAACATCTATGGGCTCCGGCTTTAACGTAGCAAAGGCTATGGCACTGTACTGTTCACCCAAATTCTCAATCCATGCCTTCTGGGTTTTTAAAGTTCTCTTCAAAGCCTGCCAAGCTCCAGGATTAGCAAGTATATCCGCTGCTTGTATTATTAGATACCCTCCATTGGCTAAATGAACTGCCCCAGGTTTAATAAGTGTAAAGTCTGTAACCATTGTACCGAACGAACTTTTATGCTCCACTCTTCCCATGAGGTTATAATATGTGGGATTTCTTTCAATAACTACAGGTGCCCCCTTTGTTTTTCCATTATCCACTAACACGTTAACCTCATATCTCTTAAATTTCTGCTGCTGGTCCCTATGCATGGGTTCAGACCCGCTCTGCCCTTCGTCCTCAATTCTAAAATCATCGAGGTTTTCAATTACATCTTCTAAAACCTGATCCAAATAATTAACAACTTTTGGGAAATCCCTATACTTATCTTTCATAAGGTTAATTAAATAACCCGCAGCATAAAGACCAGTTTCCTGTTCCAGTTTTTTAAGCTCCGTACGCATCATCTTTTCCACATGGCGCAGCTTTCTTAATATCTCATTTACCTCAGCCTGAACCTCTTGGGCTCTGGCATTAATTTCCTTTTGGATGTCTTCGGGGAGCTTTAAGAATTCTTCCTTGGGCATGGGTTTACCTTCTTCATCAGTGGGAACCGTAAAAATTCCTGTGGGTGTTTTTTGTATGGAAAAGCCCCTTTCCTTAGCCATGTTTTCCATGCTATACCATAAATCTGACATCTGAGCGTCATATTTCCTTATTATCTGATTGCGCCTTTCTTCATAGTCATCGCTGTCAAATCTGCTTTTTATTTCGCTTTTTAAGTCTTGAATCAGTTCCTGCATATCACTTTTAAAAATAGGGCCCTGCCCGCTCTTAAGCTCCAATGAAAGGGGATGATCGGGCTGCTCAAAATTATAAACATAGCACAGATCTCCAGGGGTTTCTTCCTTTTCTGCTATTTCTTTTACTTTAGTTTCAGCATAGGTAGTTTTACCGGTTCCTGCAGGACCAGTAAGAAAAAGATTATAACCTGCCTGCTTTACCTTTAATCCAAAATCCATAGCCTTAACTGCACGTTCCTGACCTATTACACCCCCTGAAAGGGGAGATATTTCTGATGTATTACTGAATTCAAAAACATTAGGATCGCATTTTGCTGCTAACTTTTCAGCAGATAACTTCTTTTTCTCTATTTTATCAGCATCTATCTTTTTTAAATTCCCCATTATACCCCTCCTCCGGTTTATAACTATTGAATAATGTGCTTTTCCTTTCGTCTCCAACTCATCATTTTTATGCCGATTTTCCTTTCAAATCATAGACAAAAACGGGTACTCCTTTTTTTACTAAGGTATCCATGATTATGGGTTCCACTTTATCCCATGTTCCTCCCGCAAGCCCACAGCCAATTCGAGGCATGTGCACTGACGCATTAAGTTCTAAAGCTTTTTTCGCAACCTCCTCAAGACATAACTGCAGCGCCTCGTACCTTATGGGAGGAATGCCTCCCACAGGTTTAATATCCCTCTGGGCAATCATATTAGCCACCCAAATATCATCCTCCACTCTTACAAACCTAGTTTTTCCAAGCTCAAAACCTAATTCCCTCCCTCCCCTATACCAACGCCTATAATCCTCTTCAGGCTTTTTCCATCTTCGAGATAAGGCAAGCACAAAACCAGCACCCCATGCTCCCACATCATTGCAGATATGAGCAATGATTTTATTTCCTTCTGTCTGGGGTTTTGTAGCATCACCTACCAAATAAGTTATTTTCCCCATATGGATTCCCCCGTCCTAAAACTGGATTAAACTTTATCTATCATTTTGCCGTTAACTATCTCCGATTATTTTCACCCAAACCTTACGGTGTCGAGGGCCGTCAAATTCAGCCAAAAAAATGCCCTGCCATGTCCCAAGAACAATACTTCCACCATCTATAATAAAATACTCACTGGAACCAATAAGTGTGGATTTTATATGGGCAGGACTATTTCCTTCTCTATGCTGATAATCCATATGATCCGGCACAATTTTTTTTAGCATGGCACTAATATCCCGTATAACATCAGGATCAGCATTTTCATTTACCATTAAACCACATGTTGTATGTGGAACAAACACCACGCATAAACCTCTTTTTATTCCACTTCTGTAAACGATATCCTTGATTTTTTTTGTAATATCAATAAATTCCTCTTTTTTTGAGGTTTTTACTTCAATCTCAAACATATAATTCACCACCTTTTCCTGCAGTAAAAATTAATTAAGATAATTTTTTCTCTAGAGCGAGTTTTACAATTCTGCTCATTATCTCCCCTGCCTTGCCCCTCAGCACCACATCGGCTTCAGCATCCAAATAAGTAGGTGTCATGTTTATAACAATTATGGGTGTACCTGCTTCTAAAGCATATTTTGGAATGTTTGCAGCTGGATAAACCCTTAAGCTCGAACCTACAACAATAAACAGATCGCAGTTTCTCGCTCTATAACAGGCCTCTTCCAAAACATTTATAGGAAGCACTTCCCCAAAAAAAACTACGCCCGGTTTTAAAATTCCCCCACAGTGATCGCACTTGGGTATTTCTTCCTTAAAAAGTTTGTTTTTAATACGCTCCGTTTCATAGAGCTGATCACAGTTCATGCACTTCACCCTGCGCATATTCCCATGCAGTTCAAATATGAAATCATCAGGAATACCCGATTCTTGATGAAGACCGTCTATATTCTGGGTTATAACCCCATAAAGGCAGCCATGGGCAAATAAATCTGCAATGGCTTTATGGGCAGCATTGGGTTCAGCATGAAACTGTAAAAAAGTTTCCCTTAACATTGCCCACACCTTTTTTCTGGCTTGAGATGAGCTCATAAAATACTGATAGGTAAATAATTCTGGATCATATCTGCTCCAAATCCCCCCAGGACTCCGAAAATCAGGAATTCCGGATTCTGTACTCACTCCTGCTCCTGTAAAAACAACAATTTTTTGAGCCTTTGCAGTTAACTCAGCTGCTTTATTAAGATCCTTGTGCTCCATTTCATCCAATCACAACACCCCTCTTAAATATGCATTACCCTTTATAAAAAAATGCATTATAAAGTATTTCGGTAATTTTAATATTTTTCCTATTTTCCTGCCCTTTAAAATCTTGAATATTGTATTCTTTTAATTTAAGTATTGTTTTATTAGGTTTTTTTAAGCTATAATCAATTTAACTTCATATTCTGGTTTATTAACGCGGGCAGCGGCGTCCGCATCCATCGCAGACAACGGCGTCTTTAATTCACGGAGTTTTTCCGTGAAAAAGGCGCCTTTTGTTTTTATTCATAGCCACCTAAGGAAGTAAGCCCAGGAACAGCTGAAGCTTAGAAAAACAAAAACTTAAATGGGCTGAATCACAAAATGCAGCTTCATAATTGGTGAGTAGAACGGTTATTTCACAACAATCAAATTCATTCTGGGAGGATGAAAGATATGGATAGCAAAAACTTTAGAATTCCCTCTGGATGTTCAATATGCGGAATTATGAATAAAAAGGGCCGAGTATTTTCGGGAAATGATATTATCCAGTCCATTGCACTGATGCATGAACGCTCAAACGGACTGGGGGGAGGCTTTGCAGCATATGGGATTTATCCTGAATACAAAAATTATTATGCTTTTCATCTTTTTTACAGCGATAAAAATGCAAAAGAAGAAACAGAACATTTTCTGCACCAGCATTTCGATGTTATTCTTGGAGAAAAAATACCCACCAGAAAGATAAAAAGCATAAAAAACCCTCCCCTTATTTGGAGATATTTTTTAAAACCCGACAGCAAAAGAATTTTGCTATCCGACATTGAAGAAGAAAACGATTATGTCTTTTCATGCGTTATGAAAATAAATACCTACATTAAAGGAGCATATGTTTTTTCAAGCGGTAAAAATATGGGAGCTTTTAAAGGAGTTGGCTACCCTGAAGATATTGGAGATTTTTACCGCCTTGATGAATACAAAGGATATATTTGGACTGCCCATGGAAGATTTCCTACCAATACCCCTGGCTGGTGGGGAGGTGCTCATCCTTTTACTCTTCTGGATTGGTCGGTAGTTCATAACGGAGAAATTTCATCTTATGATACCAACAGAAGATTTTTAGAAATGTATGGTTATAAATGCGCTCTACAAACAGATACCGAAGTGATAACCTATACCTTTGATTACTTGGTACGAAAGCAGGGTTTGTCATTGGAGACTGCTGTAAAAATAGTTGCCCCTCCCTTTTGGTCTGAAATAGAACGGCTGCCTAAAAAAGAGGCAGATTTTTTAAGAACATTGAGATATGTCTACTCAAGTCTTCTAATAAATGGACCCTTTTCAATTATTTTAGGTATGAGCAATGGAATGCTGGCATTAAACGATAGAATAAAGCTCAGACCCCTCACAGCAGCTGTTCATGGTGAATTCCTTTATGTTGCAAGTGAGGAATCTGCAATAAGAGAAATCTGTCCCCAACCACACCGCGTTTGGGCACCAAAGGGCGGTGAGCCGGTGATAGGATTTTTAGAAAAATAATACATAAAAAAGGCTTCTAATCACTTATTCGAAGAGGTGTTGTCTATGGCTTTGAGCTTTAAAATGCCAGAATTTTTAATTAAAAGACAGGTTGAAACCTGCAGTAAATGCTTGTTATGTGTTAAACAGTGCGCCAATAAGGTGCACTATTACGATGAAAAAAATGATAGTTTTTTAACTGCGGATGAAAACTGTGTAGGATGCCACCGCTGCGCAGTCATCTGTCCCACAAGATCAATTTATATTTTAAAATATCCCCTAGAATTTCGCAGAAACGCATACTGGACAGAAGAAACCATCAAGCAAATCTACAAGCAGGCAGAAAGTGGGGGGATACTTCTAGCTGGAACAGGTACCGATAGGGATTACCCCATTTATTGGGATAAAATACTAATTAATGCAAGCCAGGTTACCAACCCTTCTATAGATCCTTTGAGGGAACCTATGGAGCTCAAAACTTTCCTGGGCCGCAGACCTAAAGCTATAACAGTTGAAGGGAAAGAAATAAAAGAAGAAATTCCCCCTAAATTGGAGCTAGAAGTCCCCATTATGTTTGCTGCAATGTCCTTCGGAGCAATAAGCCTCAATGCAGTAAAATCACTGGCTAAAGCAGCACAAAAAAAAGGCACTTATTATAATACAGGAGAAGGGGGACTTCATCGAGATCTCTATCAGTACGGCAGCAATACTACTGTCCAGGTAGCTTCGGGAAGATTTGGAGTTCATCCTGACTATCTAAATGCAGGAGCAGCAATTGAAATCAAGATCGGACAGGGAGCAAAACCTGGTATAGGAGGTCATCTACCAGGAGAAAAAGTCGGTGAGGAAGTATCCAAAACCAGAATGATCCCCTTGGGCAGCGACGCCATTTCCCCTGCTCCCCATCATGATATATATTCCATAGAAGATCTGCGCCAGCTGATATTTTCTCTAAAGGAAGCCACTGATTATAAAAAACCGGTGGGAGTAAAAATTGCCGCAGTGCACAATATTGCCGCCATAGCATCGGGAATAGCAAGAGCAGGAGCTGATTTTATCGTTATAGATGGTTTCCGAGGTGGAACAGGAGCAGCCCCTCAGCGAACCAGAGACAATGTAGGGATTCCCATTGAACTTGCCCTCGCAGCCGTAGACAGCAGGCTTAGGGATGAAAGCATACGAAATGAAGTATCCCTTGTGGTATCTGGAGGAATACGAAATAGTGCAGATGTAATAAAAGCAATAGCGTTGGGAGCCGACGCAGTCTACATTGGTACCGCTGCACTTATAGCGCTGGGCTGCCATATGTGTCAAAAATGCTATACAGGTAAATGCAACTGGGGTATTGCCACTCAAGATCCCCAACTGACCAAACGCCTTGATCCTGAAATTGGTGCACAAAGGGCAGCAAATCTAATAAAAGCATGGAAACACGAAATAAAAGACATGCTCGGAGGTATGGGCATCAACGCCATAGAAAGCCTTCGGGGAAATAGGCTGATGCTTAGGGGAATTGGGTTGACGGATACGGAACTGAAAATTCTTGGGATTAAAGCTGCAGGTGAATAAAGATTAAATAGATTAAAGCTTTTGGAGGGTGAGTCATGGCAGTATCTATAAATTATAAGGGACTTAACTTTAGGCAGGCTGGAGAACTTCTAAAAAAAGCCGCTGCTGATGGAGAAAAACAAATAAATCTCTTCAATGTAAATGGACAAAGATATATAGCTGCTGGTTTAAAAGGAAACTTTTTTATAAACATTCACGGCACTCCAGGTAATGATCTGGCAGCTTATATGGACGGACCAGAAATCTTTGTCATGGGGAATGCCCAAGATGGTTGCTGCAACACGATGAACAGCGGCAGGGTAATCATCAATGGTAGTGTAGGCGATATAGCTGGTTATGCTATGCGTGGTGGAGAACTTTTTATCAAAGGAAATGCAGGATACAGAACGGGAATACACATGAAAGAATATGGAGATACCGTACCGGTGCTCGTTATTGGAGGTAGAACGGGTGATTTTTTAGGCGAATATATGGCTGGGGGAATAATAATTGTGTTGGGATTGGGTATGGAACCTTGTGATGAAATTGTTGGAAACTTCTGCGGTACTGGGATGCATGGAGGAGTTATGTATATTAGGGGTAAAATAAACCCTCATAAATTAGGAAAAGAAGTAAAATCAGTAGAAATGGAAGAAAAAGATTATATCCTTTTGGAAAAATATTTAAAACAGTTCTGCGCTTATTTCAATGAAAGTCTCCATATAATTGAAGAAAGCAGCTTTCAAAAAATCGTACCCTTCAACAAACGCCCCTATGGAAATTTATATACTCCCCATTAAAACTTTAAAGAGAACTACAGACTGCCAACAACACTTTTTTACATAAATCTTGGCAGATCTCTGCTGCAGCTTGTAAAAAATGACTTAATGAAAGTTGGCTGACAGCATTTGTCAGAACGCAAACTAAACCGAGAGGGGCAAAAATTAGGAAGTAATCACCAGTACCAACTGGAACATGGCTGCCGGATTTGAGCGGCCAGGTCTTACCTTACAAAATGGGAGTATAAGAGCCAGAAATTTCCAACATAGACCTCTGTCAGCAAGCCAGAATCCCCTTACGGGAAGGGGATTCTGCTAAAAAATTAAAAAAGTCCCCTTATAGTTCCATCCGCATCAATATCCATTTTACAGGCAGCAGGTTTTTTGGGCAGCCCAGGCATTGTCATAATATCCCCTGTAACAGGCACAATAAATCCCGCACCGGCAGATAATCTAACTTCCCTTACATTAATGGTAAATCCTCTAGGGCGGCCTATTTTCGCAGGATCATCAGAAAGGGAATATTGAGTTTTAGCCATACATATGGGTAGTTTTCCATATCCCATATGTTCAAATTTCTCTATTTGATTTAAAGCTGTAGGGCTGTAGTCAACTCCATCAGCGCCATAAATCTCCTTTGCTATAATTTCAATTTTCTCTTTTATGGGAAGCTCTAAATCATAAAGCAGTCTAAAATCTTCACCTTTATTTTCTAAAATATCAAGCAATTTTTCTGCCAGTTCAAGACCTCCCTTACTGCCTTTTTCCCAGACTTCTGATACTGCAGCAGGCACTCCAATTTGAGAACACATATCTAGAAGGCAATCCAATTCCCTTTCACTATCTTCTGGGAAATGGTTTATAGCAACAACAGCAGAAAGACCAAACTTTTGAATATTCTCCACATGTTTTTTAAGATTTTCAAATCCTTTTTTAAGAACAGAAAGGTTTTCTTCTCCAAGGCATTCCCTGCTAATTCCCCCATGAAACTTTAAAGCTCTAACCGAAGCTACAACAACAACTCCACTGGGTCTAAGCCCTCCATATCTGCATTTAAGATTAAAGAATTTTTCTGCTCCCAGATCTGCCCCAAAACCTGCCTCTGTAACTACATAATCTGCCAGCTTCAAAGCCATTTTAGTAGCAATTATGCTGTTGCAGCCGTGGGCAATGTTGGCAAAGGGACCTCCGTGAATAAAAGCAGGGTTATTTTCCAGCGTTTGCACCAAATTCGGTTTAATAGCATCCTTCATAAGGACTGCCATGGCACCATGAGCTTCCAATTGCGCTGCTGTAACAGGTTTATCATCATATGTATATCCCACCACTATCCTTCCCATGCGTTCCTTTAGATCCTCAAGATTTAACGAAAGGCATAGGATAGCCATAATTTCTGAAGCTACTGAAATATCAAACCCTGTCTCTCGGGGTACTCCGTTTTTAGGCCCTCCTAATCCACAAACAACAAATCTTAGAGCCCTATCATTTAGGTCCAATACTCTGCGGAATACTATTTTCCGAGGATCAATATTTAATTCATTTCCCTGATGTATATGGTTATCTATCATTGCTGCCAGGAGATTGTGAGCATAGGTTACAGCATGAATATCGCCTGTAAAATGAAGATTTATATCTTCCATGGGAACAACCTGAGAATATCCCCCTCCAGCTGCTCCCCCTTTAATTCCAAAATTAGGGCCTAAAGAAGGCTCCCTTAAAGCTACCACGGCTTTTTTTCCCAAACGATTTAGAGCATCAGTCAGCCCTATGCTGTTTGTGGTTTTACCCTCGCCTGCAGGGGTAGGAGTAATGGCTGTAACCAATATGAGCTTACCATCAGGCGTTTTTTCCAAACGCTTCATTAAATCCAAGGAAACCTTTGCTTTATATTTTCCAAAAAGCTCCAGGTCATCTCCTTTAATCCCCAGATTTTCTGCAATTTCCATTATAGGCTTTTTCTTTGCCTTTAGAGCTATTTCTATATCACTGGGAATGGGTCTTTCCATTTTTACTCCCCCTGTCTGCATTATTTTGTCCTTATGGTCTTGGTAGTAAGCCTGCCCTTTCAACTATTTCGGGAACCACTTCTTCCCATCCTACAGCCATAATATGTACACCATGCACGCCTTCGATTGTTTTAAGCCAATGTATCTGCTCCACAGCTAATTTGATACCTTCTTTGGCTGGTTCCTTAGCCCGTTCCATTCTCCTAATAATTGTCTCTGGTATTCCAATTCCGGGAATATTGTCCTGCATGTAGCGGGCTACTTTAGAAGATTTTAAAGGCATAAGTCCGGCAAGAAAATATGCTTGGGAGCTTAACTCCATATCCCTTACTTGAGACATCCATTTTTCAAATTTTTTCATATCATATATGCATTGTGTTTGAATAAAATCTGCCCCTGCCCGGATTTTTTTCTCCAGCCGCATCAAATTCATCTCTTCAGGCTGCAGAAAAGGGCTTGCCACAGCACCTATAAAAAAACAGGGGGCAGTACCTTGAATTAATTCTCCATTAATGAATTCTTTTTTATCCCTCATATTTTTAACTGCTTGTATAAGCTGTATAGAATCTAAATCATATACTCCCTTACTTTCGGGATGATTTCCAATTATCTGATGATCACCACTCATACAAACAACATTTTTAATACCAAGACTGTATGCCCCCAAGAGATCGCTCTGCAGGCCAATTCTGTTGCGGTCGCGTACTGTCATCTGTATAACAGGTTCCATTTCCACATCCAAAACATGTACCGCTGACGCAATACTGGACAGGCGAACCACAGCCGTTTGATTATCCGTAATATTGGCAGCATCAATAAAACCTTTGAGCATACGCGCCTTATTTTTTACAATAGAGGCGTCGGCATTTTTCGGCGGGCCGATTTCAGCAGTTACCACGAAATGCCCATCCTTAAGGAGCTTTTCTAATCTGCTGTCGGTCTTTAGAGACACAATTTTCACACCCCCCTATTTAAATCGTTTTTCCTTATTTTACCAATTAATTTTATAAAAATTTAACTTTTTTTCTTCTCCAATGAGATAATATATCCCTTCAGTCCCTTAATTGTTTAGAAAAACTATACTAAATTTTATTTAAAAAATAATAAAGGGCAACACATTATGCCTTAACAAAAAATAAAAAAATTAAAGCTCCGAGTGATCTTCCCGGTCCTTACCACTACTCTGGACTTTTCCGGGTTCCCGCTTCTTCCAGTTCACTTTTACTGGACAGAAACGATTTTTCCGGAAAAACCCATTACCTTCGTGGTAATTCCCTTTCTGACCTCTCGGAGCTTGATTTAATAATAACACCTAAATTTACTTTTGTAAAGCAATTTTTAAAAAGTATACCGGTATACTTTAAATTTAATCATTCACAGCCATTATATAGGGCAGATTTCTATATTTTTCTTCCCTGTCTAGGCCATATCCCACTACAAAATCTTCTCCAATTTCGAAACCTTTGTAATCAATGTTTAAATTGGCTATTCTCTGGGCAGCCCGATCTAGAAACGCGCATATTTTTATGCTGGCCGGCCCTCTCTCCTTCAATATCCTCAATAAATAGTGAAGGGTAAGCCCTGTATCCACTATATCTTCTAAAATTAACACATGCTCATTGTGAATGTCTAAATCTAAATCCTTCGTTATTCTCACAACACCTGTTTGAGTTGCAGGTCCATAGCTGGCAATAGCTAAAAAATCAATTCTATGGGGGATGGTAAGATGTCTTGTTAAATCCACCATAAAATAAACGGCCCCTCTAAGAACTGTTATTATTATTGGATTTAATCCTTCATAGTCTCTAGAAATCTGCTCTGCCAATTCTTCAACCCTTTTTCTGATTTCTTTTTCAGGAATAATTATCTTCCCTTTTTGATCCATCTTATAAAAATACTCCTTTTTTAAGGTTAAAAAAATCAGCCCCGAGTGATCTTCCCGGTCCTTATCACTACTCTAGATCTTCCCGGGTTCCCACTCCTTCCAGCCCACAACTCTGGATAGAAGTGATTTTCCGGGAGACCCAGCCCTTCGTGATAATTTCCTTTCCGACCTCTCGGGGCTAATTTTAGTATATCAAGATTAAATTAATTTGTAAAGAACATTACAAAAAGTATACCGTATACTTCAAAAGTCTTAAAATTTATTCACTATCAGCTTCATCGGGATTAATGCCGAACTTTTCTAAAAGCTTTTTATAATCCTTTCGATAAAAGAGTTTAATATTAACATCGGGATACAGTCTCTTTAGTTCCCTTACTTTTCGGTTTTTCTTGGTAACCAGCTCCTGCTTCATAGTTGTAAGCTCTATATAAAGATCAAAATCTGGGAAATAAAAATCAGGAGTAAAGGCGCTTTCTATATTGCCTTCACTATCCCATTTAAGGGGAAAAGTAGTGGGCTCATAAAGATATTTGATTTTATAATAATCCAATATTCGGGCAAATTCTTCTTCACTTTTATTAGCAAATTTCTTAGGTTTCTCCCTATAATCTCCTTCAGCTGACGTCTCATAACCTGCAGCAATCTTTTCTTTTTCTTTTGCAGCTTCTTCTACTTTCGCAAGAACTTTTTCAAATCTTTTTCGTGAAATAAGCTTCTTCTGCTTTAGAAAATGGAGTATGAGCTCCGCAGCCTCACCCAATGACATTCTTGTGGTGTTTATAGTTAGGTCATAAATCTCAGGATCATTCCAGTCGCCCCGATGAAAGTAATAAGTATAAGCTTCCCGCTCCGCATCTTTTTCATTTATCAGCCTTAAAGCAGTGGCCTTATCCACATTAAACCTTTTCTGAATATTTGAAGACCTTGCTTCAATGGAAGCAACAATTTTAATGTGAACAGCATCCTTGCTGCCCTTAAAAAGAAACTGACCTCCGCGTCCCAGCAGAATAACAGGTTTATTTTGCGAAAGGTCAGTTATCGTCTTTTTCAAAGTATTGACATATTCCACTCTTTCTTTTTCTAGTCCATCAACATTCCTAGGAGAAATTTCATTTATCCAATCAAGGCGCATTTCAGGCAGCTCATGTTCCCCTATATACTTATGAAGGGTTTTTTTATTCAACAGTAAAAATCCAGTTGCTTCTGAAAGTATTTCAGCGACAAACTCTCCACGGCTCCCAAACTGCCTTGATACGGTTATTACAGCCATAATTATCCTCCAATATCATTTATTTCTCCCAGCTAATATTAATTATAAATCTAAAAATTTCTTTTATAAACACTTCCAAAATCATTTCAGCAGAGCAAATTAAAAATTCATAACCTATAGTTCATTATACAAAATTTTAGCTGAAAAACCGGCAGTTAATGACATTATTTTAAATATCGATTTGGCCTATCATTAATGTTAAATTACTTGTACTGTGATAAAAATAGTTTTTATAATAAATTCATATTTATAAATTTTCGGAAGAAGAATAAAGTACTAAGTTTAAGCGATAAGGAAAGGAAGGTATTTATGGCAAATAATAATGCTCATGAACTCGGTCTTGTACCCACGGGACGTCTGCTGTGGAAATTCTCGTGGCCTTCAATTTTAGCCATGATGTGCAACTCCCTTCATAACATAATAGATAGGGCATTTGTTGGACACGGTGTAGGACCTATTGCCATTGCTGCTACAACTGTTGCTTTTCCAATACTTTTTATGGGAATATCCCTTTTAATAGGGTAGGAACAACTGCTTTAATTTCTATACGCCTTGGTGAACAGAAAAAAGAAAAAACAGAATTGGTAGCAGCTAATGCAATAACACTGCTGGTTCTGCTGCCCCTTTGTTTATCGATTATCTATTTAACCCATACAGAACCAATACTGACTTTTTTCGGAGCAAGCCCTGAAGTAATGCCCTATGCGCGCGATTTTACTACAATCATTATATTGGGTTCAGTATTCGGAAGTATTGGAATGGGAGTTAATAATTTTATTAGAGCTGAAGGTAATCCCATTATGGCAATGTCTACCTAGATTCTGGGGACCATTATAAATATTATTCTAAACTACCTGTCTATTTTTAACTACCTGTCTATTTTTAAAATGGGAATGGACATCAAAGGATCAGCCCTTGCTACAGTATTGGGACAGCTTTTTGCAACAATATGGATGCTAAACTATTACTTTACCGGCAGAAGCCTTATAAAACTTAAATTAAAAAATTTCATGCCCAAAATTCCCATATTACTGAGCATAATATCCATAAGGATTCGCTCCTTTTTCTATGCAGCTGGCTTCTTGCATACAGCAGCTAATTTAAAAAAGTCTGTTCTTAAATACAGTGGAGATTTGGGACTGTTTGCAGTGGGAATTATAATGAGCATAGGCACATTAACGTTTATGCCTATTTTGGGCATTAGTCAGGGAGCACAACCCATAAGTGGTTATAATTATGGGGCCAGATAGTTCAACCGTGTTAAAGAAACATTGAAAAAAGCAATCATAGCCAGCACATTTGTTACCACTGCAGGATTTTTAGCTGTACATTTGTGGCCAGAGAAAAAAGCAGGACTTTTTACAGAAGGCAATGCAGAGCTGACAAAAATGACTGCCGATGCCATGCAGGTATTTTTTGCAATGACTTTTGTAATAGGTTTTCAAATCGTATGCTCCCAATATTTTCAGGCAGTTGGAAAGGCTCTGCAGGCTGCAGTACTAAGTTTGTCCAGGCAGTTTTTGCTTTTCATACCTCTACTTCTTATTTTGCCCCGTTTTTGGGGCATAGAAAGTGTATGGAGAATTGCCCCCATTGCAGATGCTATATCAGTTGTATTAACTGAAGTCTTCATCATAAATGAATTAAGGCTTCTTCCACAAGAAAAATATTCTTCCACTCTGAGCAAAGAAAAAATTTCTTTTAAAAAACTATAAAAAAACCAGAAGAATTAATATGAGAATTTTATATGCTTTACCGTTTAAAAGGGTACTCTAACTGTATTTTTTGAATAGGGCTTTTGCGAAAATAATTATATAGGATAGAATAAGTATATGTACGGGGTAATTAATTAACACAAAAAAACTATGGTGGTGTTATTGTTGATACCCAATATTATTACTGCAATTAGATTTATCCTAATTCCCATATTTATTTTTTTTATGTCCATAAGGCAGTTTAATTGGGCGGTCACTGTTTTTCTACTGGCTGTATTCAGCGATTTTATGGACGGTTATCTTGCAAGAAAATATAAAATGGTAACAAAATGGGGAAAGCTTATGGACCCTCTAGCAGATAAGCTTCTGCAGATTTCTGGGTTAATAATGATCGGATTTACAGGATTGATCAAAAACATAATTCCCATTTTATTAATAGTCGGCGGAAAAGAAATATTAATGTTTATCGGCAGCGTAATTCTTTTAAGAAAAGGAATCGTGGTTTCTTCCAATTGGTATGGTAAGGTTTCCACAGTTATTATTTACGCTGCCATAATACTATCCATTTTTGCCCCTGAATATGGGAAATATCTGCTTTCCATTGTTGTTTTAGGAGCACTTTTCTCCCTTTTTATGTATTTTAAAACTTACAGCCGTCATTTTGAATTTTTAGTTTTCCACAGACATTAAAAAAATCGGCTTAAATAAGCCGATTCAGACTGTAGACAAACCTTCTTAGTAAATCTTAGGTAGGTCTCTGCTGCAGTTTGCGAAACAACTTAACGAACGCTGGCTATCAGCTCTTAGCGAAGCGTAAGGCAAAACCGGGAGGCGCGAATAGGATGTGAGCGCCAGCCCCAACTGAGACAGGACGTCGAATTTGGGG
>LDZR01002342.1_pt1 | contig 56649 bp, 57 predicted proteins | sample 615371 | NCBI WGS metagenome assembly LDZR01 (sample SAMN03408294, study PRJNA278302) | terrestrial metagenome | isolation source: oil reservoir sample K2 | place: USA: Alaska, North Slope, Kuparuk formation | collected 2013
GTTATGGGCAAAACCGGACCGCCCCAAATTCGACGTCCTGTCTCAGTTGGGGCTGGCGCTCACATCCTATTCGCGCCTCCCGGTTTTGCTTTACGCTTCGCTAAGAGCTGTTAACCAGTGCTCGTTAAGTCGTTTCGCAAACCGCAGCAGAGACTTACTAAGATTTACTTAAGAGGGTTTGTCAGCAAGTTAAAAAGCCCCATTATCGGGGCTTTTTTAGTTTGTTTAAGTTATAAATTCAAAACATTAAGCATAAGTTTTACAGAAGGGGGAAGGGCTATGGTTGAGAAGGAACACAGCGTGCTGGTTGAACGCAGGGAAAAGCTTACCATAAAGGGCGGGGTCCTTAAGGTCCACAGCTTTGATGATAGTAAAATAATCCTTGAAACCAAGCTTGGTTTTATGGAACTTTCGGGTGAGGATATTCATATTGAAGAGCTGAACCTTGAAGAGGGAGATCTGTCTGCAAAGGGTAGATTTGACGGACTAAAATACTTGGAAGAAAGGAGCTTAAAGGAGAAAGGTAAGGGCATTTTAAGCAAAATTTTAAAATGAGCCCCAGGAGTGTAATTATATGATATCAGTGGGGGAGCAGTTTTTTTATTTTTTTACGACCATAATAACGGGAGTTATGATAGGCATATTATTTGATATCTATAGAGAAGTGGGCCGTGTATTTAAGAATCACAGAACAAAAATCCTGTACGATCTCTTTGATCTGCTTTTTTGGCTGGCTGCCGCAGGAGTATCCTTTATGTTCCTGCTTTTTTCCGGCTATGGAGAAGTTCGAGCTTATGGCTTTTTGGGAATGGGGCTGGGGCTTTTTTTATATATGTCCCATTTGACAAAGTATGGAAAGAAGCTTATAAGGTTTATTCTTGCTATTCTGCTGAAAGTGCTGTTTCTTTTGGGGGCTGTCCTTAGGATTCCATTTATTTTTATTCAAAAGATTCTTTTTTTCCCGCAGGCCTCCTTAGCTTAGGAATAATTAAATTTTTAAACCTGCTTTCAGGTCTGTTTAAAAAAGGTGATAAAAAATAGGTCTTATTGCCCATTTTTTAGCATTTGTAAAAATAACTGGATGAACAAAGGAGGATTTTTTTATTCGTTAAAGAAGAAGTAGTGTACAAAGAATGTACAAAAGTTATCCACAATTTGTGGATATATTGTGGATAACGGAGTGGGAATTGTGAATATAGAAATCCGGGGAGTGGAAAAGCTAAGCTTTAGAGAACGCCAGGTAGTAGCATTAAAGGAGATGGGCAAATCCAATGAAGAAGTGGCCAGGATATTAAATCTTAAACCCAGCACCGTTGCTACCTTATATAACCGTGCTCGGAGCAAAGGATACCAAGTGGTAATTGTCCTCCCGGGTGAAACCCTTGGAATTTTTGATAGTTTTGAGGGAGATGGAGGCGAATAGAGGTGGAAAGATCATCTTTCCACAGAATCCCCAAATGGGATCTATACGATTTTTCCGATCCCATAGAGGAAGTGGGGAGAAAAAAGAAGAGGAAGATAAAGCTTAAACCTAAAAAAATACTTATCCTAGCTGCTGTTGTATGTGTGCTGTTTAATGTGCTGCAGCTTCATTATACGATTTGGAGCTTAAATAAACAGATTGAAGAAGGTATAGAAGTAAAAAAGGAACTTTTAGCTGAGCAGAAGAAACTTAAAGAAGAGATTGAGAAGGTAAAAAGTCCTGAATATGTGGAAAAATTGGCCAGGGAACAGCTTGGTTTGGTTAAACCCGGTGAAAGTTTGGTAATAACAAAAACCGAAAAAAATAATTAAAAAAGAATAAATAAAACAATTCTCCTTTTTAAGTTTATATAAACAGCTTTTTAAAAAAAGGAGTTTTTTTGTTTTAACGAATCAATTGACAATAAACCATGCTGTTTATTATAATAGCTTTAGTTTTTAATAGTTTTTTACTATTTGGGAGGAATTATTTTAGTATGTCATTGGCTGTAGGCAGTATAGTGGAAGGAGTAGTTACGGGGATTACTAAGTTTGGTGCATTTGTTGAGCTGCCGGGGGGAATAACAGGGCTTATTCACATCTCTGAAGTTGCTGACACCTATGTAAAGGATGTCAGCGATTACCTAAAGATGCAGCAGCAGGTAAAGGCTAAGGTAATTAGAATTGGAGAAGACGGCAAAGTGGCTCTATCCATTAAACAGCTCAACAGCGACAATAAGAAAAATGAGGGAAGCAGGTCCAAACGCAAAAACAGTAATATGTCTTTCGAGGATAAGCTGGCAAAATTTTTAAAGGAGAGCGACGAGAAACAGCAAGCTTTAAGGCGCAATCAGGAATCCAGAAGGCGCAGTCGTACTCGAAGGGCGTATTAAAAAGCATCCTCACAGCGAGGATGTTTTTTTATTTTTAATTTATATCAATCCCAAGGGCTTTATAAGTTGGTTCATCTACAACTCCTGTGCATTCAAGACCGTTTTTTGCCTGGAACAAATTTAATGCAAGCTGTGTTAAGGCACCGAAGCGCCCGTCTGCAAACCCCATGAGATAACCCTTTTCTTTTAAGTGCAGCTGTACTTGGACCACATCGGGACCCACTGCACCCCTCTTCATTTCTTTGCGAAAACCTTTTCCTGGCGGCATAATAGGTTCCCCTACAATTTTTACTGGGGTTCCTAAAGAGATCCATGGATAAATGGTTTCCACATGTTCATTGAACATTCGTATACATCCGTGAGAAGCTGCGGTTCCGATGGAGTATGGTTTGTTGGTCCCGTGGATGCCGTATATTCCCCACGGCACATTAAGCCCCATCCATCGGGTTCCAAAACCTCCCCCCCAATTGCCCCCTTTATGAATTATTTTCCATTCTCCCACAGGGGTGGGGGTGCTGCTTTTACCTACGGCACATGGGAAAGTTTTAAAAGGCTTTCCATCGCTTAAAATGGTCAGTGTTTTCTTATTGGTATTGATTAAAATGCTTACCTTTCCCGGAGGCTTATTTGCAGAAGTGTTTTCTGCGGATACCGGAGGGGCTTCTTCTCCTTTGGCTAGGGCATCCCACGTTTCGGCATCCACCCTGCCGTTAGGAGTAAGATAAGCTTTTTTCTGAAATTCTTTAACTGCTTCATAGGTTTTAGGGTCGAAAACCCCATCGATTTTTCCATTGTAAAATCCCAGTATTTTTAAGCGCTGCTGAAGTTCAGCAACATCGCTTCCTGTAATGTTTGGCTGTTTTAAATAAAGGATGCGATTTTCATTGATACAGCTGCAGTAAGGCTTTATTTCTGCATAGAAGGATTGGGTGGAGATAAAAAATACATATGAAAATGTCAAAAAAAAATGTTATGAATAGTATTTTGCGGTTCAATTTTATTGGCCCCATTCTTTTCTTTTCCTGATTTTTTGAAATTTTTTGCCCAGTTTTTATGTTGCCAGGTTGGGAGGCTGCTTATTCCCGATTTTTTATGAAAAAGTAAAGGTTAAAATTTCCACAATATTAAAGTATGTTTTGGTGCAAAATTTTTAGAGAAAGTTTTTTGAAAAATTGGAGGATACGATGAGTGAAACATTGCTTGCTGTGATTTTAGCTGTTGTTTCTGGTATTTCAATGGCTGTGCAGGGTTCTTTAAATTCAGTTTTGGGAAAATATGTAGGAAAAGTTGAAGCAACACTTTTTGTGCACATAATAGGATCCATAGCTATAGGAGCAGTACTGCTTTTAGGTTTTGGGAAAGGAAATTTGGGAAATTTTGTCAATGCTCCTTGGTATTCTTTTCTTGGTGGTTTAATAAGCATTTTAATAATTTACGGAGTAATTTCCAGTATTCCTAAAGTTGGAGTTGCCCTTGCTACCACAGCTATAATTATTGGTCAGGTTTCTACAGCTCTTTTAATCGATCATTTTGGGCTTTTCGGTTTAGAAAAAATTTCCTTTACATGGATGAAGCTTGTGGGATTGATACTCCTTGCAGCGGGGGCAAGGTTGATGCTGGGGTGATATATAAAGTTATAATCACCCCTTGACATTTAAGCTTTAATTCGTATAATGTATATTGCGTATGTAGTGAAGAGAATATTTTTGGGGTTTCTGTTGCGGGGTGGAGCAGCTGGAAGCTCGTCGGGCTCATAACCCGGAGGTCGTTGGTTCGAATCCAACCCCCGCAACCATTATGTGGCGGTGTAGCTCAGGTGGTTAGAGCATACGGTTCATACCCGTAGTGTCGTAGGTTCGAGTCCTACCACCGCTACCACTTTCGGCCCGTTGGTCAAGTGGTTAAGACACCGGCCTTTCACGCCGGTAACAGGGGTTCGAATCCCCTACGGGTCACCATTATAGGGCTCTGTTCTTAAAAACAGAGCCCTAATTTTTTGTTTCCAACTTAAAAAAATTTTTATTAAGTTTAACTTTTTACTTTAGGGGTTTTTGTTTTAGTTGCAAAGGAAAGCTTAAAAAGGCTTTATCCAATTTTTTCTTTTGTCGAAAAAAACCATGCCCTACTCCCCTGAACCTGACAAATTATATTGGGTCTCTGTACTATAATTGGGTAATCAAAAGGGGGTAGGTGCATGAAAATGTACAACGGCATTGACATTTATCCTTACAACAAGAAATATTCCCTTAAAAAAAGCCGAAGGGCTTTTGAAGGTATTTGGAAAAAATTTATGGACATTTTAGCCCGAGAGGCTGACATTGAGGGAATTCTGCTGATTTTTATGGGCTTTTTCCTTTCTCGAGCTTCAATTCTTCATGAACTTTTTCCCTTTGGACCGGCATTTTTTACTGCCGCGTCCTTTCATCGAAGGGGTCTTATTCTGCCTTTTATTATTTCCTCATCTTTGGGTTGCATTTCTGTTTTATCGGGACTGCAGCTCTGGCAGCTTACCACCGTCCTCTTTGTACTTTTTATCCTTTTTCACTGGGTAGATTATTGGAATTTCTGGGGTATATATACTCTTCCTGTGGTAGTATTTTTGGTTACTGCTGTTGTTAAAAGTCAGTTTCTTTTATTAAATGGGGGTTTTTATCTTGATGGACTGCTGTTGGCGGTGTTTGAAGGGCTTTTTGCTGCGGGCTTAACCCATGCCTATTATGGAGCTTTATCTTCCATCAGAAGGGTATTAAAAGAAAAGTCTTATTTATCTGGAGAAGAAATGGTCTGCACCATGATTCTTGCAGCATCCCTTCTGGGAAGTTTTGAGGAATTTAAACTGGGTACTTTGGATGCAGCAGGGATTATGGGGGGCTTTATGGTTTTATGCGCAGGCTTAATAGGAGGAATCGGCTTAGGAGTAGTCTCGGGAGTAATAACAGGGTTGGTTCCCATTCTTACCGCAGCTGCGTCTCCCAGCGTGGTGGGCCTGTATGCTTTTTCTGGGCTGGCAGCAGGTCTCTTAAGATACTGGGGTAAATTGGGTGCTGCTGCAGGATTTATTTTTGCGCATTTTATTCTTCTTATGTACTTTGTGGGCGAGAGCACCATTTCATCTTTGCTGTGGGAAATGGTAATTGCAGTGCTGCTCTTTCTTATTGTTCCCAGAAGTTGGATGGAGAGCATAAAAGAAGTGGTGCCCCACAGCAGCGGTTATGAAAGAAATGCCGTTAAAACCGAAATGTTTCTTCAAAAATTAAGGGATTTGGGGCAGATCTTTCATGAATTGGGCAGAGCCTTTGAAAGAGCCGATTTTGAAGAGCTTTCAAAGGACAGCTGCAGTGAAAATGCACAGTTGATGCTTAAAATTATTGCATCCAATGTCTGTCAGGGTTGTACGCTGTATAAAACCTGCTGGGAGCGTGATATTTATAAAACCTATGGGGAAATTCTAAGGATCTTCTCAGTTTTTGAAGAAGAAGGAAAGTTAGACAGCTATAGAGGATTCCTTTCCCGCAGGTGTGGAAGGTTTACAGAGTTAAAAGCCACTGTGAGCTGTATTCTTGAAGTATGCCGGGTAAACAGCTACTGGCGTAAGAAGCTTAAAGAAAGCAGGGGGCTTGTGGCTTCTCAGCTTTACGGTGTTTCTAAAATTATCAGCGCTTTGATTTCCCAGGCAGAAATTAATAATAAAAGGGAAGAGAATATAGAAAGCCATCTTATAAAAACCTTTGCAAGAAGCGGAATAGAAGTAAAAGATGCTGCGGTTTACAGGCTTCCCAGAGGATTTAAATGTGAGCTCATCAAAGAATCCTGCCGGGGAAGTATGGAATGCACCGGGCATCTGCTGCTGATGTGTGAAGAGGCTCTGGGATGCAGGCTTTCTCCTGTCCGCAGAGACTGTGCCTTAAAAGACAACCATGGAGACTGTGAAGTTGTTTTTGCTCCTAAAAAACAGTATGATGTGGAGCTGGGTATGGCCCAGGAGGCTAAAGGGGGAAGTATTGTATCAGGGGACAGTATTGACTGCGTTCATTTGGACAACGGTAAGGTAGCGCTGATTTTGAGCGACGGAATGGGTTCGGGGGCAAGGGCAGGGCAGGAAAGCGGTGCCACTGTTGCCCTGCTTAAGAGGCTTTTGGAAACGGGATTTGATCAGGAGCTTGCGTTAAAAACGGTTAATGCTGCCCTCGCTCTGCGCTCTCCAGAGGAAGCCTTTTCCACCGTGGATTTGGCTACGATTGATTTATATTCGGGGCAGGCTGATTTCTTAAAGATAGCAGCCGCTCCTACTTTGATAAAAAGAAGAAACGGTGTGGAAATTATCACATCAAGCTCCCTGCCCATTGGAATTTTAGATACCGTTGATTTTGATCTTAAGAGTTTAAGTTTGGAGCCCGGTGATATTGTGGTAATGATTTCTGATGGCTTTTTGGAAGTAAATAAAAAGTCTTTGAAGAAAGAATCCTGGCTGGTCAAGGAGCTGAAAAAGTTAAATACAGCTGAACCTAAGAGTGTGGCAGATGCCCTTCTGGCTAAAGCAAAGGAAATGGCAGATGGGAGCTTACCAGACGATGCAGCAGTTGTGGCTGTTCGTCTGATTCCCCAATACCGTGATTAGCTTTTTTAACACTTTTGGGCCTTAAGGCCCTTTTTTGCTGTATAATGATTTTAGACGCGGGATAAAACTATAATGCTTTTCCCACAGCCGAAGCCTTTAACACGGCTCTGATTTCAGGCAGGTGGATAAGTTGATCGAAAAAGTAAAGAAAACCATAGAGAAATTTAAACTCTTAAATAAAGGGGAAAAGGTCCTTTTGGGGGTTTCTGGAGGTGCTGATTCCATTGCCCTTACCCATGTAATGCACCGCCTTAAAGGGGAATACGATATAAGCCTTCACATTGCCCATCTTAATCACATGCTGCGGGGTGAGGAAGCGGAAAGAGATGCCCAATTTGTATCTGCTTTTGCCGAAAAAATGGGCATAGACTGCACCGTTGGATATGCTGATGTAGCTCTGCTTGCAGAGAGGGAGAAGCTTTCCCTGGAGGAGGCTGCCAGAAAGGCCAGATATGAATTTTTGACTGGGACGGCAGAAAAAATAGGAGCGTCAAAAATTGCTGTGGGGCACCATGCCGATGACAGAGCCGAGACCCTTCTTCTCCACCTGCTTCGGGGCACAGGGCCTGAAGGGCTTGAAGGGATTAGGCCCAAATATAAAAATATCATAAGGCCCCTTATTAAGGTTACCCGTGAAGAAATTGAGATATACTGTTCAGAACACAACCTTTCCTTTGTATGGGATTCCACCAATGAAGAGGTCATATTTACGCGGAATAAAATCAGGCATCAGCTGTTGCCCATGCTGAAGGATTATAATCCAAACATTATCGAAGCTTTAAACAGGACTGCAGAAATCCTATTGTTTGAAAACGAATATATGGACGTAGAAACCCGTAAAGTTTTTAAGGAAGCAGTGATTTCTGAAAAGGACGGACAGAAGTTAAAACTCCGCCTAGAAAAGTTTTTACCTCTTCATACTGCTCTGCAGAGAAGGCTCATAAGGTACTGCTATACTTTGATCACGGGGATTGAAGAGGGGCTGGAATATAAACATGTGGAAAGGGTAAGGGAGTTTATTTTTGAAGGTTCCACCGGTAAAAAAATTGATCTGCCTGGTGGTGCCGCTGCTTATAAAACATATGGTTCGGTTGTATTTTTTAAGGAAAATTTTGATTTGAATAGGGAAGGAGTAAAATACCACAGGAAAATAGCGGTTCCTGGAACCACAGTGATACCAGAAGCCGGTGCCGTGATAAAAACAGAAATATTATCTGCAGAAGAAGTGGGAAATGAATATTTTTTTTTCACCTCCAGAAAGGGCATTTATGGATTATAATAAAATTGAGCTGCCCCTCACTGCGCGTTCCAGGACAGATGGAGACAGCTATAATCCCTTGGGGTTAAAGGGGAATAAAAAAATCAAAGAAATTCTTATTGATGCCAAGGTTCCACGGGAAAAAAGGGAAAAGATCCCCGTCGTGCTGGATCAAAAAGGTATTGTATGGCTTGCTGGATTTAGAATTGCCGAGAGGGTTAAAATAACGGATAATACGGAGAAGATCCTACGTATTGATTATAAAGCAGATTAAATAGGAGTAATGAACATATGTTATATTTGAGTTTTGCTTTTTATTATGATAAAATGTTTATTCATAAAATGCACTAATTTCAGTGCATTTTACAGTGGATTTTGGCATTATAGGAAAGCACCTGCGTTTTTTTGAAAGGAGGGAAATTTTTGCATAATAGAATTCTCAAGAATCTTGCCATATATCTGCTTATAGTTTTTATAGCCGTTTCCATCGTAAGGTGGGCTACTCCCACAGAAAGTGAAGTGGAAGAAATAAATTATACCACTTTTATGGAAAAGGTAGAGGACGGTCAGGTTAGCGAAGTGTCCATGGTAAGCGATAATAACATCTACAGAGTAGTGGGTCAGTATAAAAATGGTAAGGAATTTACCCTTGAAGCTCCTGTGGAGCCGGGGTTAATAGAAACCCTAAGGGCCAAGGGAGTGGTGGTAGACATTAAGTCTCCTCCAGAACCTCCCTGGTGGACCAATCTTTTAGGTACTTTTCTGCCCATACTTCTCCTTGTGGGACTTGTGCTTTTTATGATGCAGCAGACCCAAGGCGGAGGCAGCAGAGTTATGCAGTTTGGAAAAAGCCGGGCACGGCTGCATACCGGCGATAGAAGAAAGGTGACCTTTGCTGATGTTGCCGGTGCCGATGAGGTAAAAGAAGAGCTTCAGGAGATTGTGGAGTATCTTAAAAACCCCAAAAAATTCAGTGAGCTGGGAGCCCGCATTCCCAAGGGTGTGCTGCTTTACGGTCCTCCTGGAACAGGTAAAACCTTGGTAGCTAGAGCCGTTGCTGGCGAAGCAGATGTGCCCTTTTTCAGCATAAGCGGTTCTGATTTTGTAGAAATGTTTGTTGGTGTAGGAGCTTCCAGGGTTAGGGACCTTTTTGATCAGGCTAAAAGAAACGCTCCCTGTATTGTATTTATTGATGAAATTGATGCGGTAGGTAGGCAGCGTGGTGCAGGTCTGGGAGGTGGCCACGACGAAAGGGAGCAGACTTTAAACCAGCTCCTCGTGGAGATGGATGGTTTTGAACCCAATGAAGGCATAATTATAATCGCAGCCACAAACCGACCGGATATTTTGGATCCTGCACTGCTGCGTCCGGGACGCTTTGACCGTCAGATAACCATGGATGTTCCCGATATCCAGGGGAGAGAAGAGATTCTTAAGGTTCACATGAAAGGAAAGCCTTTGGCTCCTGACGTGGACATAAATGTTCTGGCACGGCGTACTCCTGGGTTTACCGGAGCCGATCTGGCAAATCTGGTCAATGAAGCGGCCCTTCTATCCGCTAGAAGGGGCCAGAAAATGATTACCATGGATGCCCTTGAGGAGAGCATTGAAAGGGTTATTGCGGGTCCGGAGAAGAAATCCAGGGTTATGAGCGAATTTGAAAAGAGGCTGGTTTCTTACCATGAGGCAGGCCATGCCCTGGTGGGCCATCTTTTACCCCATACGGATCCTCTGCATAAGGTGTCCATTATTCCCAGGGGGCGTGCTGGTGGATATACCCTTCTTCTACCCCGGGAGGATAGGAGGTATATGACCAAATCTCAGATTTTGGACCAGGTGACCATGCTCCTGGGAGGAAGGGTTGCTGAAGAGCTTATTTTGAAAGAGATCAGCACCGGTGCTCAAAATGACCTGGAAAGGGCAACGGAATTGGTAAGAAAAATGATTACGGAATACGGTATGTCTGAAGAATTGGGTCCCCTGACCTTCGGAACCAGACACGAACAGGTATTTTTGGGAAGGGATATTGCCCGGGAGCGCAACTATTCGGAAGCTGTAGCATTTTCCATTGATAAGGAAGCAAGGAGAATAATAGAGGAGTGCTATGCTAGGGCTAAAGAGCTTATACAAAATAATGTTGACAAACTGCATTTAATTGCAGAAACTCTAATGGAAAAGGAAACCTTAGAAGCAGAAGAGTTTACTGCCCTGCTTGAAGGAGCTAAAAAGCACTCCAAAGCTCCTGAAGAAGGAGAAAAAACCCTTGAAGCTTCTACTGATAAGAAAGATGCCGAGGATAAAGGGGAAAGTGCTGCAAGTAGCTCATTGAATCCGCACCCCGCAGGCTTTTCTGTCAGCAGCAGCAAACCCTTTATAATGTTAAACTATAACTACTGTCACGATATGGTTTAAGGAGGCGGTGTCTTTGGAAAGAACCTTTGTAATGATTAAGCCCGACGGGGTGCAGAGAAACCTTATCGGGAAAATCATTTCGCGTTTTGAGGAAAAGGGGTTGAAAATAGCGGCTCTTAAACTGATGAAGCTGGATGAAAACACAGCAAGGGAGCATTATAAGGAGCACGTAAACAAACCCTTTTTCCCCGGGCTTTTGGAGTATATAACTTCTGGACCTGTGGTGGCAATGGTTCTGGAAGGTAAAAATGCGGTAGATGAAGTAAGAAAGATGATGGGTAAGACCAATCCCCAGGAAGCCCTTCCGGGAACCATAAGGGGAGATTTTGGTCTGGAAATCGGCCGCAATGTCATCCATGGTGCGGATTCTAAGGAAAGCGCTGAGAGAGAAATTTCCCTATACTTCACCAGTGATGAAATTTTAAGCTATGATAAAGATGTGGATGTCTGGTTGTATGAATAGTACCTTTTCGTAATTAATTTCGTAATTAATTTAGTCCTTTATTTACTGTAAATGAAAAGTACCTGCCCTGTGCAGGTACTTTTTTAAAAATTGGAAAATATTTTTCCTTACCCTCATATCTTTAATAAAAAGGGAAAAATGGGGGTAAAATTTGTTGGACTTTGAAATGAGATATAATCTTATCCTTTCAACTGATGATGTACGGGTAGCCAGCTATATTGCTAAGGGATTGGTAGATATTTGGGGAAAAGAAAAAATATGGGCTAGGGGAATTGTTCGTGAAGCCCTTGAGGCTCAGGAAGCCAGGATTTTGACAGGGATTAGGGATGTAGAAGGAGTTCCTCCCCTAAAGGTGCTGGAATATGTCAGGGCGGTGGGGATGAGGTTTAATGTGGATGTTGTTGCAGCTGAGATTGTAGGAGATGTTTCTTTAAGGGCAGTTCTGTCAGCAGCGGAGCAGGCCCTTATGGTTGAAAAGATAAGGCCCAGTCAAATTCGAATGTAAAGAGGAGATGCAGGTGCGCTACGATATTTTCCCTGTTAACGTAGATACCCCAGGTGCTGTGGAAAAGATTATGAAGGAAATAGGAGTATGGCCTGAGGGTATTTCCATAATGGCTCCCAAAGGGAAATTTTTTACTTTAAAAGTGGGACCATTAAAACCCCAGGCAGCTCACATATTAAAGCAGGAAATGCTTTCAAAAGGAGGAGAAGCTGCTTTAAAAGGCAGTATTCTCTGCGGTGATGATTCTACCTACGCCCTGCTTATGGGAACATGGTCCCAGTTTCAGAAGGTGATTCCCAAGCTTAAACAGCAGCCCTTTGGCTTAAAAGATCTGGGAGAAGAACTGGAAACTGCTTTGGAATATCTATTGGACACAAGAAAAGTATGGAAAATTTCCTGCAGGGAAAAAGAACTTGTGGTGGGCAGAAAAACCCTTATAATGGGCATATTAAATGTTACTCCAGATTCCTTTTCCGACGGCGGCCTCTATAATAATCCTGAGGCTGCTTTAAAAAGGGCGCTGGAAATGGAGGAGCAGGGGGCTGACATTATTGATGTAGGAGCTGAATCCACCCGCCCTGGCTTTGACCCTGTACCCGAGGAAGAAGAAATTTCAAGGCTCATGCCTGTTTTGAAAAAGCTGGTGGGCAGGGTTAAGGTTCCCATTTCTGTTGATACGTACAAAAGCAGGGTTGCCCGTCTTGCCCTTGAATTGGGAGCAGATATTATAAATGATGTTTCTGGACTTTCAGATCCCCACATGGCAGAAACAGCAGCAGAATATAATGCGCCCGTAATTATTATGCACAGTGTCCCGGAAAATACGGAAAATATTCTTGAGGGTGTAATAAGGACCTTAAGGAAGAAAAAGGAGCTTGCTGAGGAAAAGGGAATAAAAAGGGAAAGTATAATTCTTGATCCAGGAATAGGTTTTGCCAAGGATACCCGCCAGAATCTGGAGTTGATAAATGGGCTTGATGCTCTGAAGGTGCTGGGTCAGCCCATTCTCCTTGGGGTGTCCAGGAAATCGGTAATAGGAAATGTGCTGAAACTCCCTCCAGGGGAGCGGCTGGAAGGTACTGCAGCTGCAGTAACTGTGGGAATTGTTCGGGGAGCGGATATTGTGAGGGTACATGATGTAAAGGAAATGGTTCGGGTGGTCCGAATGACCGATGCCCTTTTGGGAAAAGGTGAAGGAGATGGATGGTAGGATCACCCTTAAAGGGATAAAGCTGTATGGCTTTCACGGTATTCTGCCCCACGAAAGGAAAAAGGGACAGGTTTTTGAAATTGATGTGGAAGTTGATTTAATCTGGGATAAGGGGATTTTTAGGGACACTTTAGAGAATACTGTGGACTATTCCCAGATATATGGGGCTGTTGTGGAGGTTTTTAATTCGAAAAGGTATAATCTTATTGAAGCCCTTGCCTGCACTTTAGCGGAAAGGATAATTAGGGATTTCCCCGTGAAGAAAGTAGAGGTGAGGGTTCGCAAGCCCAATGCTCCTGTGGGAGGGCAGATTGATTTTGCTGAAGTAAGTGCTGTTATGTATGGGGACTTAAGGGATAGTTAATATTAAGGCAGCACAGGATGGGGATGAAATACCAATGGTGCACGAGGTTTTTTTGGGTCTTGGTACAAACCTTGGATGCAGGGAAAAAAATCTCAGGGATGCCCTAAATAAAGTCAGGAACCATGAAAAAATTTTTTTAGAAAGAACATCGTCCATTTACGAAACCCGACCGGTGGGCGGTCCCCAAGGACAGCCCTGGTTTCTTAATATGGTGGTTCAAGTTAAAACTTATCTTAAACCCCATGATCTGTTAAGGGAGCTTAAGGCCATTGAGAAGGAAATGGGTAGAAAGCCCGGGGTGCGCTTTGGACCCAGGGAAATAGATCTGGACATCCTTCTTTTTGACAGTGTAACTATTAAAACTGATCAGCTGGAGATTCCCCATCCAAGGCTCAAAGAGAGGGCTTTCGTGCTAGTTCCCCTTCTTGAAATTTGTCCCGCTGCCAGGCTTCCCGACGGTACCCTTCTTAAGGGTGTTCTTGAAAAGCTTAATCCTTCTTTGGAAGATGTTGTTTTTTATAAGGGCTCTCCGATATAAAAGTGGGATGTAATATCTTCTGCTTTATCCGCTTGGATCCTGTGAGGACCGAGACGGAAGTGGTGATGCTGGTATGCCTTCCGTACCCTTTGGTCCGGAAGGCTTATTTTTTACTGGGGGGTTTTTTATGCGCATGGGATTTATAGGAGCAGGGGTCGTGGGTACTGCCATGGGAAAGATCCTTAAGGGAAAGGGATTTGAAATAGTGGGCTACTGCAGCAGGTCTCAAAAGTCTGCAGAAAGGGCTGCAGAGGTTACCGGCTCCAGGTGGTTTAAGGATCCGGCAGATCTGGCATCAAGGTGTCAACTGCTGTTTATAACCACCCCTGATTCCGCCATCAGGGAAACTGCAGAAAAATTGGCAAAAAAGGGTGCTTTTTTTAAGGGCCAGGTGGTGGCTCATATGAGCGGCTCCCTTAAGGCTGATGTTCTTTCGCCGGCCCGGGATTTCGGTGCTTTTGTGCTGTCCATACATCCCATTCAGTCCTGTGCGGATGTGGAACAGGGCATAAAAAATCTTTCCAGATCTGTTTTCAGCCTTGAGGGGGATAGGGAAGGAATTGAAGTGGGTAGAAGGATTGTTGAAGCATTAGGGGGCAGGTATTTTATTTTGAGCGGAGAGGACAAAGCCCTTTATCATGCTGCTTTATGTATGGTTTCCAATTATCTTGTAGCACTATTTTCCATAGGATCTCAAATCCTTTTGGCTGCAGAAATGGATAAAACTCTATTTGCGGAAGCCATTCTACCTTTAATGGAGGGAACCCTTGAAAATTTGAGGCATCTTAAACCTTCCGCAGCTTTAACGGGACCCATTGCTCGGGGAGATGCTGAAACGGTGGAAGCTCATTTAAGGGCATTGAAGGCTAAAGTGCCCCAATATCTTGAAGTGTATCGGCTTTTGGGTCTGGAAGCTTTAAAGCTTTCCCGAGAAAAGGGGAATATCAGTCCGGAAAGGATAAATGTCATCAGTAATCTTTTGAAGGAAAAATCAAAGGATGAACGCATCAAAGAGGGGGGAGGAGGATTAGGATGATTGTGATAACCAGTGCTGTGGAGATGCAGAATCTCTGCAGAAGGCTCAAAATGCAGGGCAGGACCATTGGATTGGTTCCCACCATGGGTTACCTTCATGAAGGGCATTTAAGCTTGATGCGAAGGTCTGTAGAAGAGAATGACTTTACCGTTGCCAGCATATTTGTGAATCCCACCCAGTTTGGTGAAAATGAGGACTACGATACCTATCCCAGAGATCTGGAAAGAGACAAGAAGCTGGCTGAAGAAGTGGGGGTGGATGCTGTTTTTGCCCCATCGGTGGAGGAAATGTATCCTTCGGGGTACTGTACCTATGTGGAAGTTTTGGGGCTTACAGAAGTAATGTGCGGTGCTTCCAGACCAGGGCACTTTAGGGGCGTAACCACGGTGGTTTCAAAGCTGTTCAACATAACACAGCCCGACCGGGCATATTTTGGTCAGAAGGATGCCCAGCAGGCCCTTGTGATACGCAGAATGATAAGAGATCTTAATTTTCCTATAGAGATAGTTATTATGCCCATTGTAAGGGAAAGGGACGGACTGGCAATGAGTTCCCGCAACACGTATTTGAATGATGAGGAGAGAAAGGCAGCCCTTGTGGTTCCTAAAAGCCTCCAGAAGGGAAAGGAACTTCTCCTGTCAGGAGAAAAAAAGGCAGAGAGGATCATTTATGCTATTAAAAAGATAATCGAAGCTGAGCCCCTTGCCAAAATAGATTATGTTACCGTAAGGGACATAGAAACCCTTAGGGAGGTTGAAACTATTAGCGGTCCCGTTCTTGTTGCTGTGGCGGTTTGGATAGGAAAAACCCGGCTTATCGATAACTTTGTTTGGGGGGATCATCCGTGCTTCGAGAAATGCTGAGGAGTAAAATCCATCGGGTAAAGGTAACGGAAATAAATCTCAACTACGTAGGAAGTATTACCATAGATCGAAAGCTCCTTGAAGCAGCTTCCATTCTGCCCTATGAAAAGGTCCAGGTAGTAAACATAAATAACGGAAGCCGTTTTGAAACTTATGTTATGGAAGGGGAAAGGGAAGGGGAAATTTGCGTCAACGGAGCTGCTGCCCGTTTAGCTCAACCAGGTGATCTGCTGATCATTATGGCATACGGCTTCTTTACCGATGAAGAAGCAAAAAATTGGCATCCTCGGCTGGTGCTTGTGGATGACTATAACAGGATTGTGAAACAGTCTTGATCTTTTTTATGATTTAGTTTGTTTGTTCATCTTCGGATAAGAGCCTAAAACGGTCTCCAATATTTATAGGGATTCTTTTTGCAGTTCCCGCAGGAAGCTCAAGTACAGCTTTGCTTTCCGGCACAATTTTGCTGATTTTCCAAGGTTTCATGGATTCTATTATGTGAAGGACTTCGCAGTTTTCAGAAAGGAAAATGACGTCTATATCGTAGCTCATAAAAAAAGTATGAACAGCGTTGCAAGGCTCAATCCACAAACCGCGGTTTTCCTTCAGTGGCGGACTGAAGAGGAGGCCCTTTGCCCTTTTTAAAAAGCTTTTTGCCACCGAGACTTTTTCTGCAACTGTTTTGCCATTGGCCAGATTTGTTACTTTCACTGCCTTTTACTCTCTCTCTATTTATATATTTTCTTTATGCTACCTAAATTCGCTGTGTTTACTGGCTTATCCTTTGTTAAAATTAATATAAAATTAATAAATAATAAAATGTAAAAACATTTTCGGGTTGTTGGCAAGGTTGCGTTTAAATGCGGCTAAAGAACTTTATTTATATCTTATGTTTAGGAGCGGATGCTTGTTTGAAGGAGAAAATTCTTGCTTTGCTTCGGGAAGATGATAGGGATTATGTTTCCGGAGAGGAAATAAGCAAAAGGCTTGGAATATCAAGGACAGCGGTGTGGAAACACATTAATGAGTTAAGGCGAAGGGGTTATGATATAGAAGCTTCTACAAAGAGAGGCTACAGAATCCTTTCTTCTCCAGATGTCTTGTATCCCTGGGAAATCCGTCCCTTCCTAAGAACTAAAATTTTTGGGAAAAAGCTGGTGCACTTTATGGAGTTAGATTCCACAAACACTGAAGCAAAGGAGCTGGCAGAAAAGGGTGCCCGGGAAGGGACTGTGGTTGTTGCCGAGGAACAGCTGAAGGGTAGGGGCAGGTTGGGCAGAAACTGGCATTCTCCCAAAGGAGGAATTTGGCTATCTATTATTTTAAAGCCTAAAATACAGCCCCACCGAGCCATGGGCACAACTCTTCTCTGTGCTGCAGCGGTTTGTGAGGCAGTAATGAAAGTTACCAGCCTTAGGGTTTCCATAAAGTGGCCCAATGATCTGCTCATTGAAGGCAGAAAGGTGTGCGGAATTTTGACTGAAATGAAGGCAGAAACAGATTTGGTGCAATACATTATTCAGGGTGTGGGCTTAAATGCGAATGTGGATGAAGAAGATCTAAGGGAAGTTTCAGAAACGGCCACATCCCTTAAGATTATGCTCGGCCGTCCTGTTGACCGGAAGATACTTTTGGCGGAAATTCTATATTCTATGGAGACCATGTATGATGCATATCTTCGCGGGGACTTTGGTGAAGTTTTGAAAAAGTGGAAAAAGTGGAACTGCACCTTGGGAAGGCATCTGACCCTTAAACAGGGGGATAGGGAATATTACGGCTTGGCTGTGGATGTAACCCCTGAGGGAGGCCTTATTTTGGAAGATTCTTCAGGTAAAAGGAGAACTTTTTATTCCGGAGAGGTTACCGTTAAAAAGAAGTAAAGCGGAGGGGGTAAGATTGCTGTTCGTTGCGGATATAGGCAATACTAACATTGTGATAGGAGTTTTTAATGGGAAAGGTAAGCTCTTGAGTTCCTGGCGCATAAGGACAGATGAGGAGAAACCCGCTGACGAGTATGAGGTCTTAATAAGAAATTTTTTTTGTTTTAAGGAAATTGATTTAAAAGGGATTTCCGGTGCTGCTGTTTCTTCGGTGGTTCCCACCTTAACGGGGACATTTGAAGCTCTCATGAAGTCCTTATTTAAAGTAGAACCCCTTATATTGGGACCAGGGGTAAAAACCGGAATGCCTATTAAGACGGATAATCCCCGGGAAGTGGGAGCGGACAGAATAGCCAACAGCGTTGCTGCCTATGAGCTGTACGGCGGGCCCGTTATCGTAGCGGATTTTGGAACGGCTACCACCTTTGATGTGGTTTCTGAGAAAGGCGAGTATCTTGGGGGCACCATTTCCCCAGGGGTTTATATATCTATGGAAGCTCTTTCTCGCAGAGCTGCAAAGCTTCCTTGGGTGGATTTTAGAAAGCCTGACAGAGTTATAGGAAAAAATACCATAAGCAGCATGCAGTCAGGAATCATGTGTTCTGTTATTGGATGTATAAACTACACTGTTGCTGCCATCAGAAAAGAATTAGGAATGCCTGCCCAGGTGGTGGCAACGGGAGGGTTAGCCCATATGGTGGGCAGGTACACGGAGAGTATAGATTATATTGATCCTGATCTTACCCTTAAGGGGCTGAGAATTATATACAGCCGCAACAAATAATGGAGGCATGGAAATGAAAATAGGAAACATTGTACTTAAGAATCCTGTATTTTCAGCTCCCATGGCAGGGGTAAGCGATAAAGCCTTCCGCATTATAGCCCGGGAGTTTGACTGCGGCCTAACATATACCGAAATGGTAAGTGCCAAGGGGCTCTGCTATAAAAACAAAAAGACCTTTGAGCTTATAGATCTATCCCAAGAATCTGGTCCCGTGGGCATCCAGATATTTGGTTCCGATCCTTCTTCCATGGCAGAAGGAGCAAAAGCAGCAGAAGAAGCGGGGGCTGCACTTATTGATATTAATATGGGATGTCCCACACCCAAGATAGTAAAAAATGGGGACGGAGCGGCTTTAATGAAAAATGTGGATCTGGCAGTAAAAATAGCCGAAGCTGTGGTGAATGCAGTGAAAATTCCTGTAACAGTTAAGATGAGGAAGGGCTGGGATGAAACGATGGTTAATGCAGTGGAGCTGGCAAAGTGCTTGGAGCAAGTAGGGGTAGCGGCTGTTACGATTCACGGGCGCACAAGGGATCAGTTTTATTCCGGTAAGGCAGATTGGAACATTATTAGGGAAGTAAAAAACTCTGTAAACATACCTGTTATAGGAAACGGCGATATTTGGACCCCTCAGGATGCCTGCAAGATGATGGACTTTACCGGATGTGACGCAGTAATGATTGGTAGGGGATCCAGGGGAAACCCCTGGATTTTTAAACGTACTGCGGTTTATCTGGCTTATGGAGAACTGCTTCCTGAACCTACGTACCTTGAAAGATTGGAAATTGCAGAACGTCATCTGGAACTTGCTGTGATGTTTAAAGGGGAAAAAAGAGCCCTGCTGGAAATGCGGAAGCATTTGGCGTGGTACACAAAGGGGCTGCCCAAAGCAGCACAGATTAGAGAAAAGATCAATAGAATACAGGATATTAATGATTTAAGGGAGTTCCTAAGGGATATAAAGAGAGAAATGAACTGAAACAATTTCCTAGGAGCTCTTTTTTATGCCCTAAAAATTAAATTAAATTGAATAAAAAAGGCAGTTTCTGCTAAAATTAATTGTAGACATTTTTGTGCACAAGGTTTAATATTATGAAAATAATTCGCATCGGCAGCAAGCTGATAAGTGTGGATAAAATCTATAGAGCCGTTGATAAAATTCTTCAGCTGCGCTCCTCAGGCCTTTCCCAGCAGGAAGTGGGAGAAAGGATGAAGGTGGATAGGGCTTTTATTTCCAGATTGGAAAGTTTGGGAGAAATCCGCAAGGGTAAGCGTATAGCTGTTATCGGCTTTCCTATAGAAAACAAGGAAGAGCTGGAAAAAGCTTTAGCAGCTAAGGGGGTTGAATACACGCTGATTATGACCGATGAGGAGCGCTGGCGGTTTGTGCAGGAGTCAAGCGGAATGGAACTTTTCAACAAAGTAATGGATATTATTACAGAATTAAGAAGCTATGACGTTGTGATTGTCCTTGGGTCCAACTACAGAATAAAGCTGTGCGAAGCTCTTCTTGATAAAGAAGTGATTGGTATTGAAATAGGAAAGTCTCCCATTAAGGGAGATAGATATGTTCCCGTTGAGGAAGTAGAAAAGCTTATTGACAGAGTAATGCTGGAAAATTGATGGGATGATGAGTGACGAAAGGGAACGTCAATACCAGCTGAGGGAGGCCTTAGGAATGAAGAGAATAGTCAGCATAAGTTTGGGTTCTTCTGACAGGGACCATAAAGTGGAAACTGAAATTTTTGGAGAAAAGGTTCAGATAGAAAGAATTGGAACCGACGGAGACTTGGCAAAGGCAATATCCCTTTTAAGGGAACTGGACGGCACCGTTGATGCCTTTGGAATAGGGGGTATTGACCTTTATATTTATGTGGGGAAAAAGAGGTATATCTTAAGGGACGGAAAAAAAATGGCTTCGGCTGTTAAAAAAACTCCCATTGTGGACGGCAGCGGTCTCAAAAATACATTGGAGAGAAGGGTTGTGGATTATCTCCAAAGGGAAGAAATTGTTTCCTTTGAAGGTAAAAGGGTTTTGATGGTATGTGCGGCGGACCGCTATGGAATGGCAGAGGAAATGATAAAAAATGGGGCTCAATTGATCATTGGAGACCTCATGTTTGGTTTGGGAATACCCATCCCCCTTTATTCCCTTGACACTTTGGATAGATTAGCCCGCTTTGTTGCTCCATTGGTCAGCCTTCTGCCTTCTAAATTTATATATCCTTCAGGAAACAAAAAAGAGAAGAAGCCCAGCAGAAGGGTAGCAAAGTATTATTATGAAGCAGAGATAATTGCTGGAGATTTTCACTATATAAAACGCCACATGCCTGAAAACCTTGAAGGAAAAATAATAATTACCAATACCGTTACCCAGAAAGATGTGGAAACATTAAGGGATAGAGGAGCTGCAAAACTTATAACTACAACCCCTGAATTCAACGGCCGATCCTTCGGAACCAATGTGATGGAAGCTCTGCTGGTAGCTTTTTTAGAAAAGCCTCAGGACGAAATTACACCCCAAGATTATTCCCAAATGATTGAGAAAATGGGCTTTAACCCCAGGATCCTGGATTTTAAAGCTGAAGATTTCTCAAAAAAAGATAAAGCAAATGTGGAAAAATTAGAGGGGGAATCCGAAAGGAGGCTCATTTATGGCTGATTTTGCCTTTATAATTCATCCGCTGGATGTTAATGATATCCTCCGCAAATTTCATTTTGCCAAAAAGGTTCCTGGGAAAATAATAGAAGGAAGCTTCCGCTTTTCACCGCCTTTTAAACTGGCTTCCGTAAGCGGAATACGTTCTGCTGCAACGGGAAAAGAAATTTCCGGGGTTTTTGTTGTATGCCCCTTAACTACAAGGCAGATGCTTTATTTTCCGGAGCAGTATGTGCTGCGGAGGATAATAAAAGCTGGAAGGTTGGGAGAAAAATATGGTGCCAAAATTGTGGGTTTAGGAGCAATGACTTCCGTGGTGGCTGATGCTGGGATAACAGTGGCCGAAAATCTAAATATTGCTGTTACCACAGGAAACAGCTATACTGTAGCCACTGCCATTGAGGGGACAAAAAAGGCAGCGGAAATCATGGGCATTGATATATCAGAGGAAGAGGTTGTGGTTGTGGGGGCAACGGGTTCCATTGGGGCTGTATGCGCAAGGCTTATGGCAAGGGAATGCAAATATCTTACTCTTATTGCCAGAAACAGAGAAAAACTTGACCGTCTTTCCAGAATAATAATGCATGAAACAGGGCTGGCAGTCTCTGTGACCAATGACCTTGAAAGGGCCCTGAAACGAGCGAAGGTTGTTATAACCGTCACTTCATCAGCAGAGGCGATTATACAGCCTGAGCATCTTGCTCCGGGAGCGGTGGTCTGCGATGTGGCTAGACCCAGGGATGTAGCCCGTCAGGTTGCAGAAAAGAGAAAAGATGTGTTGGTTATTGAAGGGGGATTGGTGCAGATCCCCGGAGATATAAAAACAGACCTGAATATCGGATATCCTAAAAATGTTACCCTTGCCTGCATGGCGGAGACCATGATCCTTGCCCTGGAGGGCAGATATGAAAACTTCACTTTGGGAAGAGACATAACCATAGATCAGGTGGATGAGATCAAAAGGCTGGGAGATAAGCACGGTTTTAAACTTGCAGGCTTCAGGAGTTTTGAAAGGTCCCTAACGGAGGAAGAGATTTTTTCCGTTAAGAAGAATGCCGAAGAGGCTAAGAAGCATATGGCCCTTTAGTTATTTGAAGTGACTGTGCAGGAAAATCCTAAAAAAAATCTGTCTGAAAAAAGGAATTTGAAGGGCAGTATAGAATAGTTTACAGGCATATAGGGGTATAAACCAGTTTATTAGGAGAGCGCTTCATGAAGGAGCGCATTCATAAAATATTAATTTAAATGCTGTTTTCATAATTGGTTATCCTTTTTATGTTGTGATTAGTGGAGACCATGAAGGTCCCCGATGCCTTTAGAAAAAAGGCGGGGACCTTATTTTTTGTAGAAAAAAAGCAGATGGTGCTTAAAAATAAAAGGGAGTGAATAGAGAAATGGACTTTAGGTTTAAAAAGACAGCGGCGGCTGCGGTGCTTGTTCTGCTTTTTGCTGCTTTGATAGGAGGCTGCGGTTCTGCTGGCTCAGAAAAGGGTGCAGCAGAACAGAATGGTGATAGGGCTGTAATAACAGATATGCTTGGCCGGAAGGTGGAGGTTTCTATTCCTGCTGAAAGATTAGCTGCCATTGGTCCCGGTGCCCTCAGACTGGTCTGCTACGCTGGAGGAGCGGAAAAGGTTGTGGGCATTGAAAATTTCGAAAAACAGCGTTCTGCTGGGAGACCATACATTTTAGCCTATCCTGAACTTAAAAACCTCCCAACCATTGGGCAGGGAGGTCCAGATTCTGCTCCCGATGTGGAAAAACTTGCAGCGGTGAAGCCCGATGTGATTTTTGCCGCATATCTGCTGGATAAATCCAGAGCTGATGAGCTGCAGGCTAAAACGGGTATACCTGTGGTTGTTCTTTCCTATGGAGAAAAGGTTCCCTTTGATGAGGATATATATGAATCCCTAAAGCTGATCGGCCGGGTTATTGGAAGCGAAAAGAGGGCAGAAGAGGTTGTGAAATATCTTAAGAAGTGCCGGGAGGACTTAATAGAAAGGACCAGGGGTATTCCAGAGGATGAAAAGCCCAGGGTTTATGTGGGTGCTTTGGGCATGAAGGGTTTTCACGGCATTGAGAGCACAGCTGCAGAATACGGTCCCTTTGATGCCGTGGGTGTAGTAAATGTGGTGGATGAAACGGGCAGCAGTGGAAGTATTATGATAGAGAAGGAAAAGCTTTTATCCTGGGATCCTGACATAATCTTTATTGATGAAGGCGGACTGCACTTAGTTAGAGATGACTATAGAAAAAATAAGAAGTTTTATCAGTCCCTTAAAGCTTTTAATAATGGAAGGGTTTACGGGCAGATCCCCTTCAATTACTATGCCGCCAACATTGATACCGCAGTGGCAGATGCCTATTTTGTGGGAAAGGTTGTTTTTCCTGAACAGTTCAAAGATGTTGACCCAATAAAAAAAGCCGATGAGATATACAGCTTTATGCTGGGGAAACCCCTATATGATCAGATGGCAGGGGATTTTGGAGGCTTTAAAAAAATCACCTTCAGCGATCTTGAATAAATAATTGGAGTGGTAAACAATGGATCAGGGAACAGCAGAAAATATTTACCATGGGTACCTTAAATATACAGGCAGAAAGATTCTTATAATACTTCTTACCTTTCTTTTAAGTGTTGTCCTCGGTGTTTATGCCGTTAATGCAGGGTCAGCAGACCTTTCCCCGGCACAGGTTCTTTTAACGCTGCTGGGAGAAGGGGACGAGCGCCTAAATGTCATTATCTGGAATATAAGGTTGCCCCGCATAGCAGCGGCTTTTATTGCTGGAATAGGCCTTTCTGTAGCGGGATGTGTTATGCAGAATCTTCTGCAGAATCCCCTGGCTTCTCCTTCCACCCTGGGGGTTTCCCAGGGTGCAGCTTTCGGGGCTGCAGTGGCAATTATTGCTTTGGGAGCAGGAAGCCTGCAGAGCACAAGCGCCGATGCGGTTGTTATCAACAGCCCCTATCTTGTTTCTGCCGCAGCCTTTATGGGGGCCATGCTTACCACCATAACGGTGCTTATGCTGGCCCGTCTTAGAGGGGTAACCCCTGAAGCTATGATCTTGGCTGGTGTTGCCGTGGGGTCCCTTTTTTCTGCCGCCACCGTAGTTCTTCAGTATTTTGCCAGTGATGTGCAGGTGGCATCCCTGGTGTTTTGGACCTTTGGAGACATCGGCAGGGCATCCTGGGGAGAAATTAAAATAATGGCTTTCGTGGTGGGAATCTTTTTCCTGTATTTTATGGCGAACCGCTGGAACTATAATGCCGTTGACGGCGGTGAGGAGACAGCAAAGAGCTTGGGAGTCAATGTTGAAAGAATAAGAATACTGGGGATGTTTGGGGCTTCACTGATTACAGCGGTTATAGTTTCCTTTTTGGGAATAATCAGCTTCATTGGGCTTTTAGGACCTCAGATAATGCGGAGGCTTTTGGGCGGTGATCACCGTTTTCTGATACCTGCTTCTGCGGTTATGGGGGGATTTCTGCTTCTAGCCTCCGACACCATTGCCCGCACTATAATAGCTCCTGTGGTTCTGCCTGTGGGAGCCGTTACTTCATTTATGGGAGCACCCCTTTTTCTATACCTTTTAACAAGGGGGAACAGCAGAAGATGATCCTTTCGGTGGATGGTATTGAATTCAGCTACAACGGACGACCTGTTTTAAGGGATATTAAATTCAGCGTCAACAGAGGAGAGGTTCTTTCCATACTGGGAAACAATGGAGCTGGGAAAACTACCCTTTTAAGGTGCATAAATAGGATTCTTAAACCCAAAAGGGGAACGGTTTTGATCGACGGGAATGATCTTTTCTCCTTAAGCTCCCGGGAAATTGCCCGCAGGGTGGGTTATGCAGCCCAAAGGCATGAAGGGGGAAGGATTACCGTTTTTGATGCTGTGCTTTTGGGCAGAAAACCTCACATAGGGTGGGAGGCTTCGGAAAAAGATCTGGAGATCGTTCGGGAAGTTTTGGCCTCCCTCAGTCTGGAGGATCTTTCCCTGCGCTATCTTGATGAATTGAGCGGAGGAGAGCTGCAGAGGGTAATTATTGCAAGGGCCCTGGCCCAGGAGCCCAGGGTGCTGCTGCTGGATGAGCCCACCAGCAGCCTGGATTTAAAAAACCAGTACGAAGTGATGAAAATAGTAAAGGATGCCGCAGAGGAGCGCAGAATTGCAGTGGTTCTGGTAATGCACGATTTAAATCTGGCCCTGCGCTTTGCGGACAGGTTTTTGTTTTTGAAGGATGGAACCATATATGACTGCGGCGGCTTGGAGGTTATGACACCTGAAAACATTTCTGCTGTTTACGGCATTTCAGTGGCTGTGGAAAAGCTGGGGGATATACCGGTTGTGGTGCCGCTGTAGCAGTCTGGGACTGATATTTGCATTCCTCTTTTTTTTAAATAGTTTTTAATATAAAATTAATTATTGACGATAACACAACAGCTGTCAGCTGTTAAAGTTGGCAGTTTTCTGTTTTGGGACTTTTTAAAGAACGGACAGTATTTAGCATTTTAAGCTTAATCTGGTAAATTTTGCCCCTCAGCCAAATTTATGGTTAGTCTTGACAACGGCTTTTTAGGTTTATATAATGGCTTTTAAGTTTATGGGAAAGAAGCCCTAAGCAGAGATTTTATGTTTTTTAGTGCCCCTTATTTTTTTATAGGGCTTTTTATTGTGCATGTAATTTTTAACTGTGTGTATTTTTAGTGGTTTTTGTTCATAATATTTTGGCGATCAATTCAGTTTATTAAGGAGAGAAAAGTATAGCAGAAAAGCAGATTATATTGACACCTGCGGGGTTAAAGAAGCTTGAGGAAGAACTCAACTATTTAAGAACTGTTAAAAGAAGGGAAATTGCCGATAGAATAAAACAGGCTATAGAGTTTGGAGATATCAGCGAAAACTCTGAGTATGATGAAGCTAAAAAAGAGCAGGCTTTTATTGAAGGACGTATTTTAACCCTTGAAAAGCAGCTGAGAAATGCAGAAGTTATAGATTTAGATCAAGTGAGGACCGATGAAGTTTCCCTGGGTTCAAAGGTGGTTTTGGAAGATATGGAGCTGGGGGAAATAGTGGAGTATGAAATAGTGGGATCAATGGAGGCGAATCCCAGCGAAAACCGTATTTCCAATGAATCTCCTGTGGGAAAAGCTATTTTAGGGAAAAAAGTGGGCTCTGTGGTAGATGTACAGGTGCCTGAAGGTGTAATTAAATATAAAATATTAGGTATTCAAAAATAACTGCTGTAAAAACTTTTTAAAATATAAAATGCTTTGCCGGGAGGATTAACCATGGATACACAGATGAGTGAATTGAATGAACTAATGAAAGCAAGAAGAAACAAGCTGGAAGCTCTTTATGCTAAGGGTATCAATCCCTTCGGACAAAGGTACGATAGAACCCATTCATGTACAGAAATTGTGGAGAAATTTGATGAGCTTGAGGGGAAAAAGGTATCCATAGCAGGAAGAGTGATGGCCAAAAGAATTCACGGCAAGGCTGGATTTGCTCACATTCAGGACATGAGCGGGCAGGTGCAGATCTATGCTAGGGTAGATGATTTGGGTGAAGGCTATGAGCTTTTTGAGTCCCTTGATATTGGCGACATTATAGGAATTAAAGGAGAAGTTTTTAGGACCAGAAAAGGAGAAATTACCGTAGCCTGTAAAGAACTGGTAATGCTGTGCAAGTCTCTGCGCCCCTTACCAGAGAAGTGGCACGGATTGAGGGATGTGGAGCTCAGGTACAGGCAGAGGTATATAGACCTCATAGTAAATCCCGAAGTTAAAGAAGTTTTTGTGCTGAGAAGCAAAATCATTACTGCCATAAGGGAATTTTTAAATTCAAAAGGTTTTTTGGAAGTGGAAACTCCCACTATGCATCCCATTCCAGGGGGAGCAAATGCCAGACCCTTTATTACCCACCACAATGCCCTTGATATGGATTTGTATCTCAGAATAGCTTTGGAGCTGCATCTAAAACGTTTGCTGGTGGGGGGATTTGAAAAAGTATATGAAATAGGAAGAATTTTTAGAAATGAAGGAATTTCCACGAAGCATAATCCTGAGTTTACAATGCTGGAGCTGTATCAGGCATATGCTGATTACGAAGTAATGATGGAACTGGTTGAAGAAATGATAGCTTATATTGCGGAAAAGGTTCTGGGAACATTAAAGATCTCTTATCAAGGGGAAGAGATTGATCTAACTCCCCCCTGGGAACGTATTTCTATGCTCGGGGCAATTGAAAAATATACCGGCATAGATTTTTCTGCAGTAAACAGTGAAAAGGACTTAAAAGAAATTGCAGAAAAATTTGATATAGAGATAAAGAAACCTTTCAGTAAGGGTAAGCTCATAAATGAGGTTTTTGAAAAAGAAGTTGAACCCAGACTTATTCAACCCACGTTTGTCCTGGATTATCCCATTGAAATTTCTCCTTTGGCAAAACGCAAAGAAGACAATCCAGAGTTGACATACAGGTTTGAGGGCTTCATAGGAACTTTTGAGCTTGCCAATGCCTTTTCAGAGCTTAATGATCCCATTGATCAGCGTAAAAGATTTGAAGAGCAGGCAAGGATGCGGGAAGCTGGCGATGAAGGAGCCCATGCTATGGATGAGGATTTTCTTAAGGCATTGGAATATGGTATGCCCCCTGCGGGAGGCCTTGGAATTGGGATAGATAGACTGGTGATGGTTTTGACAGACTGCCCATCCATAAGAGATGTGATCCTATTCCCTACAATGCGTTTGCGGGAATAGAAAGGCTGGTTAAAAAAAATAAAAGAGGGGAGAAGGGACTAGCTCTGGTATCCCTTTTCCCCTTTTAGTTTCTAAAATCTTAGACCTGGGGCTGAATAATACTGCTGTGCAGCAGCCTGACTTTGTTCTACGAAACTTCTTATGCGGTTTACTTCCTGTTGATCTGCAGATCCTGCAGGAAGATACCATCCTTCCCTAATGGCCAGATTTGCTAGATTTTCCTGGCGCTGTTCCACAGCACTTCTCATCTGGATCAGTGTTTGTTTGAGCTGTGGATTGGTGCATTCTGAAGCAGCCTTAGTAAGTTCGGTGGCAAAAACTTTGTACATTTCCAGTGCATCGTTTGCCATATCCTTATCTGTAAGCATTGTACTTTCCTCCTTTAGTGCAGGAATTGTTTTAGTTTTTCTACATTAGATTTAGCTTCCTGAGCCCCTTTTTGAAAAAAGTCTTTAAGCTGGGGATGGTTGCATGCTTCAGCGTATGCACTGCATTTTGAGCTGCATACCATTTCGTTAAAAATTAAGTGCCTGAGATTCTGCAATTCCAGCTGATTGATATGCTGCAAAATCCAAAACCTCCTCTAATAAGATTTTGTTTTCTCACTTATTATTTCCACACTGAAGGGAATTTATTAAAAATGAGTCCAAAAAGGCTTCTCCTTTAACAGAGAAGCCAAGATGTTTCAATATGCCTTTAGTTATATAAGATTTGTCTAAATTTTCTTGGTGCAGAGATACCAGTCAATGCATTCCAAATCTTTTTGCTTCATTCTTTCTTCTGCTGCTTCTTGGGTTGTAGGAGCAGGTACAATGACTCTATCTCCAGGCCGCCAGTTAGCAGGAGTTGCAACACCATGCTTGTCCACAGTTTGTAAGGAATCAATAAGCCTCAAAATTTCATCCATATTTCTTCCTGTAGAGAGAGGATAATAGATAATGGCTCTGACGATTTGATTAGGGTCAATTACAAAAACGCATCTCACAGCAGAGGTACTGCTTTGTTTTGGATGGATCATGCCGAATTTTTTAGCTACTTCCATACTAAGATCTGCAATAATGGGGAAAGGAACCTTTTTACCAAATTTCTCTTCAATATTTCTTACCCAAGCAATGTGAGAATGAACGCTGTCAATGCTCAGTCCCAGCAGCTTGACTCCTCTTTTTTCCAGCTCTTCGTAAATGTCTGTGAACGCTACAAATTCTGTTGTGCAGACTGGGGTAAAATCTGCGGGATGGGAAAATAGTATCAACCATGAACCCTTGTAGTCCTTTAAGCTGATTTTCCCATGGGTGGTAACCGCTTCAAAATCGGGGGCCTTTTCTCCTATCATGGGAATGCGGGGCATATCCTGAGTCTCAATGTTGATATTTTCCATTTAAAAAAAACCTCCTTCTTTTTAATGCTTTTTGGTATTCCAGTATACAAAAAGAAAATGATTTTCATTACTAATATATTAACAGAAATTTACTTTAAACAAAAATTAAGAAATGTTTGCTAAATTGCTTTAGACAAAAACTTCTATGGTAGGTCCCTTTTTTCTCGTTTTTCCTTACTTTTTTGCCTATTTTGAAAAACATAATAAAAATAATAATTATTATTAAAAAGTATTTTTATTTTTTAAAAAAAATGGTATTATTGAGTTAAGAAAAATGTTTCTTCTGTTTCACATCCCGGAGGGAGACATTTTATAAAAAATTTGAGGAGGGTTATATTTTTGAAAATTTCTTTAGCTGAAAAGGATGTATATGCCCGTTGGATTAGCAGTGCAGAAGATATGCTGAAAATGGCTGAAAATGACAGAAAAGAAGGTTTTTATGTCTGGAGCTATTATAAGTCTAGAAGGGCTGCAGAATATGCATTAAAGGGTCTGCTTAGGGGAATGGGTATATTGGGTTTCAATGAGCCATATCTCCTTCAGCTTATCACAAGGGTTGGACAGGAAGGAATAGAATTTTCTGAAGAAGTAAAAGAATGTGCAAAAAACCTTGATAAAAATTACATTATTCCTGAGGATGGCAAGCATTTTGAGAGCAAAGATGATCAATTTATCGATGCGGAAACAGCAGAACAAGCCGTTTCATGGGCAGGAGAAATAGTTGGCTTCATTAAAGAAGCCTGCTGTTAAGCTTTATTGAGACAATGAAGCCTTCCGGTTTTTACTGGAAGGCTCTTTTTATTTTTTCACTAAAATAAAGATAAAAAAATAAAGTTATAAAAGGAGGACAAAAAGGTTTATTATAAAATTAATCTTCTATTAAGGGAAAATTATACATGCATGCGGTGTATTAAGATATGGAAGAGAAAATGAAAGGAATGTCCCTAAAAAGAAAAGTTTTTGCAATTTTTATAGCAGCCTTGTTATTGCTGACTCTGATTTTTTTCGTTGGTGCGGATTTGTTTATAGATGAAATAATACTAAAAGTGGAGAAGGCCCATATAAAGGTGGATGCAGAAAGGGTTTACAGCTTTGTGGAAAGGGAAACGGAAACCCTTGAAATGTACGCTGAAGATTGGGCTGTTTGGGATGATACTTACAACTTTGTAGTAAATGGTAATGAAAATTATATAAGAAGCAATCTATTGTACAATACTTTTAAAATTTTAAGCGTAAATTATATTTTAATTTTGGACAGAAGTGGAAACGTGATTTTCAGCCGGGGATATAATCTGAAGAATGGTAGGGAAATTGGAGTGCCAGAAGAGCTGGTACGTTTTGCTGCACAGTCTGGAGATAGAGGATTAAAGGGGATAGTAAAAACTTCTGATAATATTACAGTTGCAGCGGTTGAACCGGTGCTGAAGAGTGACGGAAGTGGACCAAGTGTAGGGGTTTTTGTTTTGGGCAGAATTTTTGATGAAGGGTATATAAAAAATATTTCTGATACTTTAGGCATAAAAATTTCGAAGGCTGAAACAGAAAATAGAATAACAGAACTTAAGGAAGCATTATATTTAAAAAATGGACAGCCCCTTTGGATTAAAACTATTTCTCCCAAAAAAAGTGAGGGATATTTTGCCTTAAAGGATGTTTTGGGGAATGATGCCCTTTTGCTGAAAATGGATTTTATCAGACATGCTAACATAGCTTTTCTTTCATTAAGAAGATTTTTTGTTGCATTTTTGATATTTTCCATATCAGCATACTGCATTTCAACACTTCTGTGGTTTGAAGGGCTTTTCTTTCACGCCTTTTACGCTTATCTCTGCTATTAAAAGTATAGACAGGTCTTTCCTTAACAGTTATTACATTCCAGAATTTAAAGAGAAGGATGAACTGTCTGTTCTTTCAAATGAAGTTAAAAATCTTTTAGAAAGGCTTGAAACCTATCAGCGGGAAATTGAAGATAAAGAAAGAAAATACAGCACTGTGGTTGAAAATTCAGCAGAAGCAATTTTTGTAACCCAGAACAAAATAATTCGGTATGCAAACCCAGCGGCATCAAAGCTTCTTGGGGTAGCTAAAGAGGAACTTATTTCTAGATCATTGGAAGATTTTGTTTTTGCAGATGATTTGGAAAAAAAGAAGAAGCATGTTGTAGACCTAATTAATAAAGGTAAAAAAGTAATATATGGGTTTGATTTTAGATTAAAGGCTGCAGACGGCAGCATTAAATGGGTTGAAGGAAGCTTGGTGCTGATTGATTGGGATGGTTCGGATGCTGTGCTTTACTTTTTGAATGATGTTACTTACAGAAAAATTATGGAAGAAGAATATCAAAGGCTTTTGGATGAAAAGAACCTTGTTTTAGATGGCATTGAAGAGCTGGTGCTTTTTATAGACAGGGATATGCGTATCATAACTGCCAACAAAAAAGCCTGTGAAGTAGCGGGCAGAAGCAGAGAGGAAATTTTTGGAGGGAAATGCTATGAGCTGATTCCCAAAGGAAAAGAAATATGTAAAAGCTGCCCCGTTCTTGAAGCCATTTGGACTAAAAAGGTAGCAGCGGGGGAAATTTACAGCGCTGATGGTAGAATATGGAGTGCCAAAGCTACCCCTGTAAAGGACAAAAATGGAAAGGTTACAGGAGCTGTGGAAGTCCTATTGGATATCACAGACAAAAAGAAATATGAAGAGCGCCTTAAGCATATGAGTATGTATGATTCTCTAACAGGGTTATACAACAGAGCTTATTTTGAGGAGGAAATTAACCGTCTTTCTTTAATGAAAGGGAAATTTCCTGCAGCCATATTGATTGCTGATATGGATGGATTGAAAGAAATAAATGATTCCATGGGGCATTCTAAGGGAGACGAAATGCTGAAAATTTGTGCAGATTTACTAAAGGGAGTTTTACGCAGTTCTGATGTTCTGGCACGTATAGGTGGTGATGAGTTTGCTGCTGTACTTCCCGGTGTTGATGAAGAGAAAGCCCAAAAAATTGTCCAAAGAGTCTATGATGCTGTGGATCGATACAATGAAAAGCATCAGGAAATTCCTCTAAGCATATCAGTGGGAATAGCCGTACAGGAAAGGGAAAATGAGCCTCTTGAGGAAACGTTCAAAAAAGCAGATGATTTAATGTATCAAAACAAGCTCCTTAAACAATCAAGCAGCCGCAGCCATGTTGTAAGGGCTCTCCTTGCAGCCTTAAAGGAAAAAGATTTCATTTCGGCAGGGCATGCTAAAAGGCTGGAAGAATACTGTGTTAAGATGGGGCAGAAAATGGGACTTTCTTTTGAGAAAATAGCTGATCTTTCCCTTTTGGCCCAGGTACATGATTTAGGGAAGGTTGTCATTCCTGATGAAATTTTGTTTAAGAAGGGTCCATTAAGTGAAGAAGAATGGGAAATTATGCGCCAGCACCCCGTAAGGGGTTCGCGGATTGCCCTTTCATCACCGGATCTCGCAGGAATTGCAGATTTAATTTTAAAGCATCATGAAAGGTGGGATGGAAAGGGATACCCTTTGGGGTTGAAAGGGGAAGACATTCCCATTGAATGCCGTATCCTTGCTGTGGCTGATGCCTTTGATGCGATGACTAATGATCGTCCGTACAGGAGAGCGATGAAGAAGGAAGAAGCCCTTAAGGAAATAAAAAATGAGGCAGGAAAGCAGTTTGACCCCCAAGTTGTGGAAGTTTTTCTGTCAATGTTTACAGGAAAAGATGATAAAGAGGTAATAAATTTAAACGAAAAAAGGGCAAATTAAAGCCTCCCTCAGAAGGGAGGCTTCTGTGCTTTTAAGAATTTTTCAGTTCTTCTGCAATTTTTTCTACTTCTTCAAATCCCTGCTTGTAGAATTCTTCTTCTTTAGGATCAAGATGATATAAAAGCTTTAGAAACTCACCTGCGTGAACCTTCTCTTCGTCAGCTATATCCAGAAGTACGGCCTTTGCAAATTCATCATCGATGGAGTCAGCAAGCTGAGCATAGAGCTGTATGGCCTCATATTCTGCTGCAATCATAAACCTTATCGCTCTGATAAGTTCATCTTTGGTCAGCTTACACTCGAACTTGTTCCCTGCAAAGGAATTACCAAAATCAGGCATCACTAAGCCTCCTCTTAAATATATATTTCATTATGTTCAATATATTTTAAACAGCATCCAATTTAAATACTTTTTAAATACTTTTTAAAAAGTTTTTTCCAAAATTGATGCAATTTTCCAACGCTTTTTCATCAGGCTTCCACAATTCTCTTATACCATCATTGACTAATTCGAAGCCGGCTGCTTTAAGGGCTTCACTTACCAGCTTAACAGATTCACCGCTCCAGCCATAGGCACCGAAAGCTGCAGCCTTTTTACCCCTTCCCAGTTTTAGGCACCTAACTTCTTCCAGTAGCCCTGCTACTTCGGATAGCATGCCGTTGTAGAACGTTGAAGAACCTACCAGCACTGCTTTTGATTTGAAGATTTCCGTAATCACGTCATTTTTATCGGAAACACCTATGTTGTAAAGTTTTACTGTTATGGAAGGATCTTCTTCTGCTATTCCCTGGGCTATGGCTTCAGCCATTATTTTTGTAGCATCCCACATGGTCCCGTAGACAATTGTAATCTGATTTTCAGCATAATTCTTTGCCCACTTTAAATAAGTTTCCACTATCTGAGCGGGATTGTCCCTCCAAATAACGCCATGGGCAGGACATATCATTTCAATGGGAAGGTTGAGGTCTAGTACTTCTTTAATTTTTCTTTCTACCATGGGGCTGAAGGGGGCGACGATGTTGGCATAGTATTTGATGGCTTCTTGATACAATTCATCTTCATCTACCAGATCGTTAAATGCTGGCTGCGCTGCATAATGCTGACCAAATGCATCGCTGCTGAATAGAATCTTTTCTCCTGTTAAATAGCAAAACATGGTGTCCGGCCAATGAAGCATGGGAGCTTCAATAAATATTATTTCCTGGGAACCAATTGAGAGCTTGTCTCCAGTTTTTACGGTTACGAAGTTCCAATTTTTGTGATACTGGCTTTTTATAAACTTGGCGCCGTTTGTGGTGCAGTAGATGGGAGTGTCAGGGATTTCTTTCATCAATTGGGGAAGGGCTCCGCTGTGATCTATTTCGCTGTGTAGAGAAATGATATAGTCGATCTTGTTGAGATCGATTTCCTTTTTTAAATTTTCCACAAATTCTTCAGCGAAAGGTGCCCAGCTCGTATCTATTAAGACAGTTTTTTCATCGCGGATTAGATAAGCATTGTAGGAAGAACCCCTGTGGGTTGAGAGCTCTTCACCGTGAAAAGTTCTTAGCTCCCAATCCACTTTTCCTACCCAGTCAACAATGCCTTTAATTTTGTATCCCAAGTCCATACCCCTTTCTATTTAATTTTTTTAAACCTTTCTATTTAATTTTTTTAAATTATAACATAAACATTTATTTTTTAAGTCAATGGGATTACTTAATTTTGCTTTATTAAAGCAAATTTGAACTTTTTTAAGCTAAAGAAGGAGAAAAAACATTAAATGTAGAAATTTCCACAACATAAAAAAAATTGGGGAGGCTATAGAATGAGGAGAAAGAAGTTTCTTTTTGCAGCTTTAGCGGCTGTAATTATTGTTATTTTATGTGCGGGTACTTTAAGTGCATCCACAGGTGTAACCAACTTAAAGACAGTATTTAAAAACATAAAAATTATAGCTGACGGCATGGAAGTTGCCAGCACCGATGCCGAACCCTTTATGGTGGGGAATAGGGTTTTTGTCCCCCTTCGTACAATTAGCGAAGCCTTAGGGGCTAAAGTTCATTGGGACAGCGCCACCAGCAAAGTTATAATCAACAGCGATACCTCAGAAGTTGAAGCGCTTCAGCAGCAGCTTATTGAAAAGCAGCAGAGAATCAACGAGCTGGAGAATCAGGTATCTCAGCTCAATGCTCGTATAGCAGATTTGGAGGCTCAATTACAGAAAAAAGAAAATGAGGAAACAAGCGACCTTTCCGATCTGGAAGATGAGTTAATAGATGAATTTGATGAACTGGAAGGCGTAGTAATTGATGACATTTCCTTAGACGGCGATGAAGAAAATTTAGAAGTGGAAATTGAAGTGGATCTGGGAAAATATGATGATGAATGGGCAGAGCTCAGTGATAGAGATATAGAAGACTGGATTGAAGATTTGGTTCAGTATATTCATGATGAGCTGGATGAGGACTGCTATGTTGAAGGAACCATCATCGATGTGGACAGCGATGACGACCTTGTGAAGTTTGAAAAAGATGGAGAAGATGGAGACCTTGAAGTAGGTTTTTATGATGAAGACTATCGTTAATATTTAAGTTGAAAATGGAGGTCGCTGTTTAAGCGGCCTTTTTTGTTTAAAATTTGTTTAAAAATCACATTTCATTGTGATGGACAGCACAGAAATAAAGGAAAACATTTTTTATAATGAACGCAGTAGAAAAAAAAGGGAGGAACAGGAAATGGTTAAAAGGAAGATCGTGCACATAGATGAAGAAAAATGCAACGGCTGCGGTCTCTGCATACCCTCATGTGAAGAAGGAGCCCTCAAAATAATTAACGGAAAGGCGAAGCTTGTTGATGATAGGTACTGTGATGGATTGGGTTCCTGCATAGGCAGCTGTCCCAGAGGGGCTATAACAATAATTGAAAGGGAAGCAGAGGATTTTGTGGACTTAAGGGAAGAAGAAAAAAATCAAAAAGAAGAAGAAGTAAATGGCTGCTGCGGACATGAAGCTGAGGCTGATCATGAAAGCTTTAAAAAGTATGGTTCCTTTTCAGGCTGCCCTTCCAGCAGACCTATTAACCTGGACAGCGGCGATGCCGTTGATACTTCGGGTGTGGTTGTGGAAACGGGAGATGTGACCGTAAACATAAAGCCCCAGCTTAAAAATTGGCCTGTACAGATGTTTCTCATTAATCCAGAAGCGGATTATCTTAAAAATGCTGATCTTCTTTTAGCGGCAGACTGTGTGCCGGCAGTTCTACCTCTTTTCTATTTGGAAATGCTCAAGGGGAAAGTTTTAATAATGAGCTGTCCTAAACAGGAGGATCAGGCATTTTACACAGATAAATTAACTGAAATAATAAGAAAGAATTCTACAAAAAGCATCACCATAGCATATATGGAGGTTGCCTGCTGCAGAACCCTTCTTATGTCGGCCCTCAAAGCAGTGGAACGGTCAGGATTGGATGTACCTGTTTATGCGTTTAAAGTTGGAATGAATGGGAGAAGCATCCGTCAGCGCATAGCTTATCCAGGAAGAAAGGGAGCTTAAATTTAAGCTCCCTTAATTAGTTTCTAGTTTTTCGGAACTGTAACTTCTATGCGGTTTGAGGGGGATTTTAAATTGGAATAAACGTCCACAGCTACTACCCTGTATAAATAGGTATTGCCTGGTTTTACATAAACATCCGTCCATATGTTTTTGGATGTTATGGCGATTTCAAATCTTATGGGATAAAGGGGTGTCCACCTTTCTATGGAATAAAGTATGGTTCCCGAATGATCGGGCACTTTCCACTGGAGGCGCACCACTGGTTTTCCTCCTTCTCCCTTTGAAACATAACCCTTCAATATGGGAGTGGGAGGTACGGTTCCTGGATTTTGGTTTCCCGTATCCAGCTTAAGCTGATGATCTGATATGGGGCAGTACTCCCTGGGCTCTTTGCCTGCAGGGAAGCTCATCTTCTCTATATATTTTGATGGACAGCCTCCTTGGTATCCTTCCACAGGAATATTTGCAAGATAGTATCTTCCTTTATGTCTGGGATCCGTACATACGTTAACGGTTATATAGCTCTCAGTAGTGGTGTGCAGGGAACAAACTTCCCTTGGTGCTTCGAGGGCTGCATCCAAAGGCTTTATTTTTCCAGATACAGAAGGCCGTTTAAGAAATACTTTTTTTAAGGTTTTGGGGCAGAACTGTGAAGCCAGAAGCCCGCTTTCGGCACATATTTCCTTTTCTACCCATACGTCAGAAATTTCCTTGGGGACTTTATCCTTTCTAAAAAGCTCCTTTACGATGTACTTTTGAGGTGTAAGCCTGCTGGGCAGCTTTCCTGATTTTTTATCCACAAAAACCTCAACTATTCCATGGGGACGAACAAAGTCCCCAGATTTTATGCCTCTGTGAGCTTCATCCATTACTTCTTTCCAGATGCTGAAGCAGAGATTTTTGTAATCATGCTTTAAATACTGTTTAGAAGATAACTGGTCGAATCCCAACCACACAGCACCCAGCAGCCTGGGAGTGTATCCGATGAACCACTGGTCCTGGTAGCCTTTTAAACCCGAAAATTCTTTAATATTTGGGAGAGGAGCCAGACCATCTATTGCTGCTGCAGTATTGCCGTTTACAGATAAAGCCGATCTCCCATGAGCTGTATTAAGGGCAGTTTTAAGCATATCTGTAAGAAGGTATGCTGTCTGAGAACTCATTACCCTTTTCTTTACAGGATTGACCTTAATAATAACTTTCCCCTGGTAATCGGTTATTTTTGTAATGGTGTGGGGTTCGATCATAAATCCGCCGTTGGCAATGGAGCTGTAAGCGGCAGCAAGTTCCATTAAATTTGTGTCCCTGTTTGTTTCTCCAAGGGCAGCTTTTAAGTCTGCTTCCCTTTGGGACAGCTCGAGACCCAGCTTTTCTGCAAAGTCTATTCCCCTTTCCACGCCAATCTCATTTAGTATCTTAACTGCAGGAACATTAAGGGAAAGGCTTAGTGCTTCCCTCATGGTAATTAAACCCCTGTATCTTCCGTCTTTATTTCTGGCAATAAAGATGTTTCCGTCTGGTGCTTTGTATGCAGCAGGGACGTCATCTACTACAAATGCTGGGGAATATCCTAGTTCGAGAGCTGGGGCGTATACGACTAATGGGGTCAAAATGGATCCAGGTTTTCTTTCAGCCTCAAAGGCTCTGTTGAAGCCGTTTCTGCTGCTGTAGTTCCTTCCTCCTACCAGCCCCCTTATTTCTCCTGTCTGATGGTCCAGCACTACCACTGCGCTTTCAGCAGTGCTGCCTGAAGCCCCCTTGGGGAAATCTTCCCTTTGGCTTAAAATGTTTTGAATTTTTTCCTGAACGGAAGGATCGAGGGTGGTATATATCCTCAATCCTTTGCGGTAAAGTTCTGTCTGATCCATACCGGCATCTTTTAAAAGTTTCTGGGCTTCCTGGACTACAGCATCCACAAAATAAGGATATTTGTAGGTTTTGTTTTCATTATGATGGGCAAGTTTAATGGGTTCCCTGTCTGCTTTTTCTGCTTCTTCACGGGTTATGTACCCTTCTTCTACCATGGAGTTTAAAACTATTTTTCTGCGTTTTTCTGCTGCTTCTCTGCTGACAAAGGGAGAATAAATATCAGGATTGTTGGCTGTACCGGCAATCAGAGCACACTCTCCTAAAGTGAGTTCCTTTACATCCTTATCGAAATAAGTCTGAGCTGCTGCCTGGACTCCATATGCACCGTGCCCAAAATAAATTTGGTTGAGATAAGCCTCCAGTATTTTTTCCTTTGAAAACTTCTGCTCCATTTTTAAAGCGAGATATGCTTCTTTGATTTTTTCCCTGTAATCTTTTTGGGTTTCCCCCGGATAAAAAATATTTTCCACCAGCTGCATGGTAATGGTGCTTCCGCCCTGAACGATTTTTCCTTCCTTTAAGTTGGCCATAAAAGCCCTTAGTATGGCCTTTGGATCAATTCCTTTATGCTTAAAAAAATCCCTGTCTTCCACTGCTATAAAAGCATTTTTAAGATCTTCAGGAACATCCTTAAGTTTCACAGGTATGCATTTTTGCATGCCGTGGAGATCCGTTATCCTATTTCCGTCTTTATCGTATATGAAAGTAGTAAGAATTCCAGGCTTTAGACTGTCTTCTGAAATCTCAGGTATATCCTTTAAAACATTGGCAAAAAACGCAGCAGCTGCAAAAATAATCAACACCCCGGTTATTATTAAGGGGGTGAAGTATTTTCTCAAATTGATAAAGTCTTTTTTGCTGTCCATAAAAACTGCCCCCTGTTTTTTATAAAGGGTGCTGTAAAAATATTATAATAACTAAAATTATACTGTGTTCTACAAATTCCTTTAAACTGGAACATTTTATTTTGAAGTTATAAACAGAAATGGAGAGTTTTATTAAAACACAAAAAAGCGGTAATAACAAAATTATAATTTATAAAGAATTAAAAACAAGGGGAAAAGATTTTTGAAATTTTAAATTTTAGCAAAATTTGATTTTTTGAAATCTTTTTATAGAATATAATTAAGGAACTATATAAGGGCGATAGGGCTGCACCTACTTTTTAGTACGCTGTTGCTGAAGCTCATGCCGCGTGGGTTTAAAAGCTGTAACAATTAAGCACAAGAGAAAGGAGGGGTTTTGATGAACCTGGCGGAAACTGTCTTGGGCAGGAGCTTCCTGCAGCAGGGAATAAAATATTTGGTGCATGCTCCTAAAAAAAGCTTTCCATTGATGCTTTCCTGGGCAGAAAAAATTGCTGAAGAAGAACACCACAAGAATGCCATTAAAGGGATACGAAAAGTACTGTCTGATAAGGAATCAAACTGGTATAAACTTGCTGAAAGGCTTCTTACTGAAGTTGATCCCAATGTAAAAGAAAGGATAGCTGTGAATTTTTTTGTAAATGCCACACTGCTGGGAGTACCCAAGCAAAAAGAGATGGAAAAAGAGCTTGGAGCAGCAGTTCCCTGGGCCATACTGATGGATCCCACAGGGAGATGTAACTTGAACTGCACGGGCTGCTGGGCGGGAAAATATCAGCAGTCCCAGGAATTGGAATTTGAGCTTATGGATAGAATCTGCAGTGAAGCTGAGGAGCTAGGAATATACTTCATAGTGCTGTCTGGGGGAGAACCCCTTATTAGAAAAGATGATATCGTCCGTTTGGCGCAGAAACATCCTGATCAGGTATTCCACATTTTTACCAATGGAACGCTGATCGATGAAAACTTTGCTTTGGAAATGAAGGAAGCGGGGAACATAATTGTTGCCTTAAGCATTGATGGGCTTGAGGAAAAAACAGATGAGAGGCGCGGGAAAGGTGTATTCCAGAAGCTTATGAGGGCAATGGACATCTTACGGGATAAAGGATGCATTTACGGCATATCCACGACCTACACGCGTAGGAATACCGAAGAGCTGGGCAGCGATGAATTTATCGACCTGATGGTTGAGAAGGGTGCTTATTTTGCCTGGTACTTTACATATGTTCCGGTGGGAAAAGATGAAGATCTGAATTACATGGCCACACCGGAACAGAGGAAGTATATGTATGAAAGGGTTAACTATTTCCGCAGAACAAAGCCCATATTCGTAGTGGATTTTTGGAATGATGGAGAATATTCGTGCGGATGCATAGCTGGAGGACGCCGCTATTTCCATATCAATGCAGCGGGAGATGTGGAACCATGCGCCTTTATCCACTATTCAACCTGTAATATTAGGGACATAAGCCTAAAAGAAGCCTTAAAAAATCCGCTGTTTAGGGAATACCAGAAACGGATGCCCTTCAGCAGAAATCTGCTGCGTCCCTGTCCTCTCATTGATAATCCTGAAATGCTTAAGGAAATGGTTCTTGCTTCTGGAGCCAGGTCAACCCATATGTATGAAGAGGAAAGTGTGGAAGTTATTGCGGAAAAGCTGGGCGGTTATGCTTCTGAATGGGGAAGCATTGCCGACGAAATTATGATGAACATGAAATGTTCCTAAAAAAAGCCCTGCGCTTTATAAACGCAGGGCTCTTTTATGTTAGACAGGCCATCTTTCCAGTTTGTAAGCCATTTCCCAGAAAAGATATTCATAACGGCTGCTGGTAATGAATATATCCAGCAGAAATTCCCTTTTTTGGGGCGGACACTGCTCTGCTTCTCGATCCATCAATTCAATGCACCAACGGCAGAATTCTTCAAACTCCTGGGAGGAATACATTTCTATCCAATCTCTGTAGGGATTTCTTTCCGATGTATCTCCATGCTCCTTTAGATATGTTCCAATTTCCCAAAATCCCCATTCACATGGAAGAAGCACTGCCATAAGCTCTGCAAGATCTCCACTGTAAGAATGGACCACCAAGAAATCGGTGTATGCCTGAGTGGTGGGAGCTGGGGTTTCACTTTCCAGCTCTTCTTCGGATATTCCGAATTTTGCTGCATATTTACGGTGCAGATTCATTTCAACATTAAGGGTTCCATCAAGGAGCTTAGCAAAGGTGCCCATAGTTGCTAAATCTTTGGCTTTAGCAGCGCCCAGGGCAAATACTCTGGAAAAATCCTTTAAATAAACGTAATCCTGCTTAACCCAGTATTTGAATTTTTCCATATCCAAACTTCCATCGCCTATCCCCTTTACGAAAGGATGGTTGAGGCATGCGTCCCATATAGGGGCAGCTTTTTTCCGGGCTTCTTCCGTAAATTTCAAAAATGAAGCACCTCCCATCAAAAATACAAAGTCTCATATTATTTCCATATTTAAACAGAAACAGGGGATTTTCCTTTTTACTGCAAAAAAAAGAATATAATAAACCTATGGTTATGCTGAAAAAAAAATGGGATTAGGGGAGGGGGATTTTATAAGGATTTTTATCAAAGGAGCATTCTTAGAATTTTTCAAATGGAATATATGGGGTTAGTTAGTGGGTTTCTCCGTGTTCCAATCCTTCTGGGAAAAGATCTTCAAAATTGTGGGTAAATTCTATAAGTTTTGTAGCCATATATATCTTTGCGTTACATCTTAAAGCGAGGGCAATGGCATCGCTGGGTCTAGCATCTATTATTTTTTCCTGATTTTGATGAATTAAATGGATTTGGGCAATATATGTGCTGTCTGGAGTAATGTCGCTGATTACTACCTTGTCAATGGTGCTGTCCGTTGCTTTGCACCATGAGATAAAAAGGTCATGAGTAAGGGGCCGAGGAAACTTTTCATTTTTAAGCCTCAAAGCTATTGCCTGGGCTTCAAAAAGTCCAATCCATATGGGAAGGGCTATTTTCTGTTCCTTATCTGTTAGTACCACCACATGCTGATTATTCTCGTCCAGGCAGACCATTTTAACCTCAAGTTCCAGCATTTATTTATCCTCCTTTTTAAGAGAACCTGCCCTTTTTAGCTTATTCTCCTTAAATCTTTGTTCTAGAACGTTAGGATTAAAGCATTTTTTATTTTTCTTATTTAGAGTCTACATGATTTTTTGCTGCCCGTAAATAATAATATCTAATTATATTCAGGGAATCCTAAGGATTTATGGAAAGGATAAACAACAGCCTTTAAAGCTTTAACGTTTTTATTCCCTGGTACCCGCTATCACTGTTACGTTAACTTCTCCTCCCATGTCTCTATTTAAAATTGTATCTGCAAAAAATATTTTTGCTTCCTCGCTGAAGGCTTTCTTTGCCATTTTCAGGAGTAAGTTGACGTCCAGAAGCCATGATTCCTTTCCCCTTGTAACGTTTAAAATAATGTAATCAGCTTCTCTGCTCTGTTTTTCTGTGAGGCAGTGAATAATTGCTGCTTTAGCTGCTTCTATAGTTTTTCTTTTACCGGAAGCGCTGCCTGTTCCAATGAAAGCGGTGCTGCCCTTTTTGAGAAAATCCTTCAACTCAGTAGAACAGGGATTTCCGCTGAAGGATCTTACCTCAGTAAAAGCTATGCTGCTTCTTCCGCTGTTTATTTCCCCACAGGTCAACGTAGTTATAAGAGCCTGAATGCCTCTGATGAGCATTTCATCGCCTAAGCGGAATATATCAGCGGGAACGGCGGTCCTGCCCATTTTTTCCTGAAGAACATCATTCTGTACCATAATTAAGGTGTGCACCCTTTCCTTAAGCACTGCAACCCTCTTTTCCGCCATTATTAACCTGTCTTTTAGACCAAAAGTAAGGGGCTTTGTTACAGCACCTATGGTAACGGCATTTACTTCCACTGCTGCTTCTGCCACTATGGGTGCTAAGGAGCTTCCCACACTTCCCCCCAGCGCAGCTACAATTATTACAACGTCAGACCCTTTTAACATTTTTAAAAAATAATCTCTATTGTTTCTGGCTGCTTCCTCCATAATTTGGCTTATTTCAATGGGTGATCCGCTGTTTTGAGACATGGTAAGCTTCTGATGTGCCCTGCACAGGCTTAAAAAATGGTAATTTGTATCTAAATTAATATATTGGGGACCTTTAATGCCCTGGGAAATCATTTGATTGATAACCAGGTTTCCCCCGCTGCCAATGCCTACAATTTTAATGTTTGTTTTTCTGCTCGATGCTTTATAGCCAAACATACAAAACCTCCAGCATCCGATTCCAAAATTTAATTACATAGGCGTTACAATACTGTGGACTGAGATCTGCAGGTATATATTCTATCATACCAAAAATCTACAATCTATACCGCTGCAACATGGTGCGTTTAGGCTGCGTTAAGGACTTTAAAACCTTTTTTGAAGAATTATATAAAAAGGGTTTTTTATTAAAAAAGCAGCATTAATGCCAATGGTCGATGTGTAAATGGATTTTTGCAACGGAAGTATTGGAATATTGAATCATTTTTAAGACTGACCCCTTGGGGGTCGATTTTTTGTTTTTCACAAATGAGGTTTTAAAATGGTCTCAACAAGTTTGAAGGAGGTGAAAAAAATGGCTGTTAGTGCAGTACCCCAAGGTTCAAGGTTGAGCCTTATCCTGCAGGTGGGTACCGATGAAACGGGAAATCCCGTTTACCGTACCAGGTCCTACTCAGGGGTAAAGCCCCAGGCAACCGATCAGGATGTTTATGATGTTGCTCAAATGATTGTAGACCTTCAGCAGTACCCCGTTGCAGAAATTTTAAGAGTCAACGATGTTGAACTCAGCGAAGCTTTCTAGTAAAGACGCATTCAAAAACAACTTAGAAGGAGGTGAGAAAAATAGCTGCTAGGCTTCAGCTTACTTTCAGAACAGCAGGGGGAAGCAGGAGAACCATTTCCATTGAAGATCCCAAGACCAATTTAACGGATGTAGAAGTGCAGGCTGCCATGGATACCATCATAGCTAAAAACATTTTTGGGACCAGCGATGGCGATCTTGTGGGTGTGGTTTCGGCACAAATTGTTACCACTGAGGTTCAGGAATTCAATGTCATGTAAATAATCTTTGGGGCGGCGGGCTTGATGCCGGCCGCCCTTCATTAATAAATCATTAATAAATACATTAATAAATACAAAGAAACAAGGAGGTGTTTGTTTTGGAAAACCTGTGGCTGCAGGTGGGTAACTACGGTTTTCCCATGGTAGTGGCTGTCTATCTTTTAGTTCGCGTGGAAAAAAAGCTTGATGAACTTACAGTGGCCATTGCGAGACTGGGGGAGGTGATTAATCGTGAATTATCCTAGAAGCTACATCATACTGCACCATACGGGAGCAGAGGAAAAAGACGCCCAGCAGGTGCGTAAAAACCATCTAAGCAGGGGATGGAGGGACGTTGGCTACAACTATATAATCGAGAGGGACGGCACCGTTGTAAAAGGAAGATCCCTTGAACTGCCCGGTGCCCACTGTGCTGCTTCAGGAATGAACCATAAGTCTGTGGGGATTGCCTTAATTGGAAATTTTGAAGTTCGAAGCCCCACGGAGCAGCAGATAAAAGCTCTCATTTCCCTTCTAAAAAAACTAAAAAAAGAATTGAACTTTCCAGAAAAGAACATCCTGCCCCACAAAAATGTCCCTGGAGCAAAAACTCTCTGTCCTGGAAAGAATTTTCCCTTTTCCCGGCTTTTAGAAAGCCTAAAAGGAACAGAGAGATTGTGGAAAGTTCAGTGTGGTGCCTTCAGCTCCCGAAAAAAAGCGGAGGAATTTGCTGAAAAGCTTAAAAAAATGGGAATTAGCTGTTTTGTGGTGGAACCGTAAAAAGTCTTGCTTGACATCGAACATATGTTCCCTATAATAGAGATAGAATTGGAAAGGGGTGGTTAAATGCCGAAGAAAATAGACCTGAGCGGGATATGGCGCAGTGTAGCAGGTTTTTACCCATATTACGATGAAAATGGCGGCAACTGTACCCGGATTCTCCTGGATGACGGCAGGGAAATTTCATATGTGAGAAAAACCAAAAGCATTCTAAAGGGGCTTGCTGAAATTTTTGCTGTGGACCTCATATCTCTGCGGCGGCGATATGGAAGCATAGTGGGAAAGAAAAACTGCATACCCCTTCCCCTCCATGGGGAGTTTATAGTAGTTCCCCTAAAAGTGCGCAGGACCCTTTCCAAAGATCAGGGGGCTTTGGGATATGTAGTCCTGAATAAGGTGGTGGATTGCATAGAGGAAGGAGAAGGAGAAGCTAGATGCAGCCTAAAGCTTGTAGGGGGAACTTTTTTTCCATGTATGGAGAAAATTATCACCGTAAAAAACAGACTTAGGGACGCACAATTTATTAAGGAAGAGTATTACCGATTTTTCAGCTCCTGCAGTTTGAAAAATGGGTCCGATGAAAGCCAAAGGGGTATTCTTTCCCCAGGAGGATTGGTAGTTTATCACCTTCACTGCTGTTCGAAGGATTACCCGCTTGTTAGAGTTGAACAGGATCTGGTAAAAGATTGGAAGAAAGAATAGGGTTCAAAAATTTTTACTTTTTTTATAATTGATTTCCATAAATTTGGTGCTGTAAAATTTGAGCAGGGAAGGCTGCATATAAGGAGGAGAAAGGCTGTGTTAAAAATTATGTACAGCAATGCAGTTAAAAAAGCTGCTGCCGCTTCAGTACTGGCTCTGCTTTTTATTTTTATAATCTGCCCCTTTGCGGAAGCAGCCGATTCTTACGATCTTCTTCAGGAAGTGCGGAATATAATCCGCGAATATTACTATCAGCCTGTAAATGAAAGGATTTTATACAGCAGTGATGATGTGGAGCAGTTAGTGGAGTTTCTAGGAGATCCCTACACCAAGTATTTTTCTCCTGAAGAGTATCAGGAATTTATGGAGGATACCAATAGTTCTTACGGCGGCGTGGGGATGGAACTGGGCATAAAGGACGGAGCACTGGTAATAATTAGTGTTTTTAAAGGAAGCCCAGCAGAGGCTGCCGGACTTAAGCCCGGAGATATTATAACTGCCGTGAACGGCAAAAGCATCTATGGAGAAAGTCTTGACAGCGTTGTGAGTATGGTAAGGGGTGAACCGGGAACCAGGGTTACCCTTACTGTTGTTAGGGGAGAAAAAAGCTTTGACGTTACATTGACCCGCAAAATTATTGAACTGGAAACGGTGGAATATGGACTTTTGGACAGCGGAGTGGGATATATCAGGATCACCACCTTTTCTTCCGATGTGGGAGAGAAAACTGAAAAGGCATTGAATGAACTTAAAGCCAGGGGCGCCAGAGGTATAATTCTTGACCTAAGAAACAATCCAGGGGGTTATCTTTCCTCAGCCCTGGAAGTTGCCGACCTTTTTCTTCCTCGGGGTAAAACCATAATGTTTGTAAAAAACAGCAGAGAAATTATAAGGCTTGCTGCAGAAAGGCCATTAATTAACACCTTACCTCTTGTGGTCCTTGTGGATCACGGCAGTGCAAGTGCTTCAGAAATTGTGGCTGCTGCTGTTAAAGAAAATAATGCTGGTATTTTAGTGGGCACCACTACATTTGGGAAAGGGACTGTACAGACCATAATTCCCTTGGACAGCGAAGCTGGGGCAGCCATTAAGATAACTACTGCTGAATACCTTTCCCCATTGGGTAGAAAGATAAACGGTATAGGAGTAGTCCCCCACTATGAGATTTGGGATCCTGATCTTCAGCTTAAAGCGGCAGAGGCCATACTGCTTGGTCATGCACAGAGCGTGGGCAGCTATGGAGGAAGGCTCATAGTTGTGCCCGATGACGGTGCTGCATACTTTAACGGAAAGCTTGTGGCTTCTGGGGAAAGGATTTTTATTTATAAAGGAAACCTTATGGTGCAGGCACGGCTGATTGCCGAAGCCTTTGGAGGAAGCATGGTTTGGAATCCTCAGAAAAAGGAAGCTGTTCTGAGCCTTGGAGGGCAGAAAATTTATATGGATCTTAAGAAAGGGACTGTAAAGATTGATGGGAAAGAGGTTAAACTGACGGCAGCACCGAGGATAGTAAATGGAAGGGTTTATATACCCCTCCGTTTATTGTCAAACGTCCGTGGGTTTTCAGTTTATTGGGATGCCGGCAGCCGAAGGGGTATAATATCACGGCAGCAGTAGATCCTTTTGAAGAAATTTGTGGGCAATATCTCTTCTGCAGTTTTCTCACTCCAGAACTCACACTGGACATCCCTAAGCAAAGGGTTAGGGGCAAAGCCGGACCGCTCCAAATTCGACATCCCATCTCAGTTGGGGCTGGCGCTTACCTCCTATTCGCGCCTTCCGGTTTTGCCTTACGCTTTGCCAAGAGCTGCTAGCCAGCGCTCGTTAAGTCGTTTCGCAAACTGCAGCAGAGACCTGCTAAGGTTATAAAAAGAGTTGTCTTCAGTTTGGGCAGCAGTAAATCTGCTGCCTTTATTTTTTATTTTTTTATATATTTTTATATAAGTTTTTCTGGATAGTTTATCCAAAGGGTGCTATAATTTTTTTAGCAAAAAAATGACCAAGCGGTCATTTGTTTTTAAAGCGGGTGGGAGGTGGGTTTATGGATGCATTTTCTACAATTAAACTTAAAAAGCTGGCAGTGGTTGTTTTGGCTGCGGCTTTGCTTTTTGGAGGGTATTATATCTTTAATAACTATTTTTATGAAAATGAACAGGCTCAAGCAAAGGATAAAAACAAGCTGACCGCTGTGGGAACTGTTGAAGCAGTTTCTGCCAATGCTTCATTTAAAATGGCAGGAAGAATTGAAAAGATGTATGTAAAAGAAGGAGACAGGGTGGAAAAAGGGCAAATTTTAGCGGTTCTTGACAACAGTGAGATCAGGGCTAAAATTGCCCAGGCTGAAGGAGCCTATGAAGCGGCGCTGGGACAGGTGGAGGCTGCCCAAAAAGCGGTTGCAGCTGCAGAAAGTCAGGTGGAGGCTAAAATTGCCCAGCTCAAAGCTAAAGTAGCCCAAGCAGAGGTGGGTCTTTCTGATGCTAAGCAGAAGCATGAAAGGGCAAAACAGCTCCATGATGGTGGAGTCATATCCGATGCCCAGTATGACGAAGCAGTAAATAACTTGAAGGTTGCAGAAAGCACTCTAAAAGAGGCACAGGCGGCACTGCAGGAAGCTACTGCTGCAAAGAAAAACATTGAAGTGGCAAAGGCAAACTACGAAGCTGCCCTGGGACAAAGCAGGCAGGCAGAAGGAGCCATCCAGGAAGCAAAGGCTTATCTCAACAATACATATTTAAGGGCTCCCATGTCAGGGTATATTACCGATAAATTTTTGGAAGAAGGGGAGCTCGTAAACGCCGGAACCCCTGTATTTGAAATTTCGGATCTAAAAAATACCTACGTAAAGGTATTTGTAAGTGAAGATAAAATAGGAAGAGTATTCTTGAACCAGGAAGCGGAAATAACTGTGGATGCTTTTCCCGATAGAGTATTTAAAGGGAAGGTTACATGGATAAGCAGTGCTGGAGAATTTGCTGTAAAAAAAGCTGTTAGCGAAATGGACAGCCACGACATTCGGAGCTTTGAAGTGAAGATAGAGGTTCCCAATCCTGACCTGGAATTAAAAGTGGGAATGACTGCAGAAGTTAAATTTATAGAAAAGAAAGAAGGTTGCAGGAAGTGACCAAAGAACAGCTAGTGGTTAAAGTGGAGAATCTGGTGCAGAGGATTGGAAAGAAAGAGGTTCTTAAGGGAATATCCTTTGAGGCTGCGCCTGGTGAATTCTATGGAATTTTCGGCTATGGGGGTTCAGGAAAAACGTCCCTTCTTCATATTATCGGGGGCATAGAAAAGTTCACCAGGGGAACAGTGGAGGTGCTGGGCTTTAATGTAAGAAAAACTGAAAGGTTTAAAAAATATATAGGCATAGTGACCCAGAAGCCGAGCCTCTTTAGGGATCTTCGGGCAGGGGAAAATATAGAGTTCATCGGATCTTTAAAGGGTGCAGATATGAAGGGAGCAGCGGACCTTGTGGATAGGCTGGGCTTAAAGGATCATCTTAAGGAGCCCACTGCAGCACTGGATGCTGGTCTTTACAAGAGGCTTTCCTTGGCCTGTGCCCTTTTGGGTCCGCCTAAGCTTCTCCTTCTTGATGAACCATTTTCAGGAATAGAACCGGAATCCCAAAAGCTCATGCTTAAAGAAATAAAGGATTTTGTGGACGGTGGAGGTACCTGCATTGCCTGCTTCAGCAGTATTGAAGCCTGCGGTGCCGTAAGTTCCTGTGTATGGCTTGAAAACGGTATTCTTACTCCCATGAACCCTTCAGGTCTTCGGCAGAAATGGGAAGAAGAGATCAGAAATCTTTATGAAAAAAGGGATGGGGAAAATGCTTAGGAAAGTCTTTGCTGTGGCGGCAAGGGAATTTCAGCTCATATGGAGGGACAATGCTTTAAGAAGAATATTATTTTTTGTTTCAATCCTGTCCCTGCTTCTTTTCTTTGCAGTTTACAACGCCCAGGTGCTCAGGGGAATCCCCACAGCTGTTCTGGATCTCGATGGTTCACCCCAGAGCCGCGAAATGCAGCAGAGCATTGAAAACTGCGAAGATCTGAAAGTGGTGCTGTATCCCACGAGCTATAAGGAACTGTGCAGTATTATTGAAAAGGGAGAAGCGGTGGTAGGCATAGTGATCCCTGAGAACTTCGGCAGGGATGTTACCGCAGGAAAGGGTTCAAAAATACTGAGCGTCATAGACGGAAGCAACCTCATATATGCAAACAATGCTGTATCAGCGGTTCTTACCGTGGCTCGAACTCACAGCGCTGAGTTGGGGGTTAAAACACTGATTTCTAAAGGTGTACACTACAGCAGAGCTCAATATGCCCTAATGGGCATTACCTTCAGGGATGAACCCTGGTTTAACCCAACCTTAAACTACGCCTTTTTTGTGGTTTTGGCTATGGCTTTAAATATCTGGCAGCAGTGCTGCACCATAACGTCAACCTACAATATAATCGGTGAAATGGGGGCTGAAAGCTGGCTTCAGATAAAAGCTCTGGGTGTATCAAAATTTCTTTTCTTTTTCAGCAAATCTTTAGCCCACATAGCGGGGTTTATGCTGGCAGTAATCCCCCTCTACATCACAGCCTTTGGAATGTATAAGGTACCCCTTGAATGCAGTCCTGCCCAGCTGATGCTGTTTACCTTTGTTTTTGCAGTATCAGTTCACAGTTTGGGAACGCTGATTTCTGCCCTTTGCAGTGATTCTGTTAACGCTGTGAGAATCGGGATGGTAATTGCGCTGCCTTCGTTTATTCTTTCTGGTTATACCTGGCCTTTAGAAGCCATGCCTGTTTTTGTGCAGAAGGCTGCAAAGTTTTTCCCCCAGACATGGTTCTTCCAGGGTTTCAGCCTTCTGGTTTTCAAAGATCCAGGATGGGAAGCCCTAAAGCCCTATATCCTTATTCTCGTGGGCATGTCGTGCATCTTTTACCTGCTGTCTACAGCGGTGGTAGCGGTCCGTAGCTGATTTAAAAGCTTGCTTAAAGAACGGTAAACAGTTTTAGGGATGGTGAACAGTTTTGCGGCAGATACTGAACATTGCTTTTTATGAGGTGCTTTACATATTCAGAAATAGGGTGCTGACCCTTATGGTTTTGGTGGTGCCACTTTTTTATGCTGCTGTTATGGGTACAGCCTATGTAGAAGGAATTTTTGACAGCATACCCATAGGCATCGTTGACCTAGACCATTCGCAGCTCAGCCGTGAGCTGGTGGATGATTTTAAAAACTGCCCCCAGTTCAGCGTTAGAGAAGGAGTAGAAAACTACCGAGTACTTGAAAGAGAAGTGAGGGAAGGTAGGTTAAAAGCCGGTGTGGTTATTCCTGAAAACTTTGAAAATGATGTTATAAACAGCAGGGGAACAGAGGTGCTGGTAGCCTACGATGCGTCTAACCTTATCTCTGCATACAACATCAGAAAAAATGCCCTTCAGGTGATCAACACCCTAAATGCCCGCTGTGCTGCTTCATACCTTGCGGGAAAAGGAATGACAGAAGGAGAAATCAAAAGCACCCTGGATGCGGTGAGCTATGAATATCAGGTCTGGTATAATCCCACTTTAAATTACGCTGTTTTCATTTTCCCCGGCATTATAATGATGGTCATTCACCAGATAGGAATGTACAGTGTTGCACTTTCGGTAACCAGAGAGAAAAATTACAACTCCTGGGTGCAGTTTGTTTCATCCCCTGTGCCGTCGTGGAAAATATATTTGGGCAAATCCCTGCCCTACTTTATTTCAAACTTTTTTAATTACGGACTTCTTCTGTGGTTTGCCTCCGAATTTATAAACATAAAAATAAAGGGTAGTACTTACATTCTGGTACTTCTGGGCTTTTTGTACGTTGCTACGATAACTTCTATAGGATTCTTCATTTCCGTTCACTCAAAAAACACCCTTCAGGTTACACGGTATATGCTTCTGCTGTCAGTACCTCTGTTTATGATTTCCGGATTTACGTGGCCAAAGGCCTATATGTCTCACTGGGTGAGTGCTGCTGCTGATGCTGTGCCCTACACTTGGATGGCAGAAGGCATCAGGCTTGCAGCAATAAAGGGTCTGGGATTGGAATATTTAAGAAAAACCATTAAAGTTCTTTCTTTGATGGCCGTTGTTTCTGTATTCCTTGGAGCAGTTTTTTCCAAAAGAGAAAAACCAAAAGAGAGGATAAGATTTGGGTTTAATGGAGACAGCTATTTTCCCAAAATTGAAAAGGTTTAATATAATTAATCCTACATGGGTATTCTGCAGTTCAGGGTGATAATTTATGGATGTTGAGGAAAAGAAAAGGGATAAAAGGGAGCGGCTTTTAAAAGCAGGAGCCGATCTATTTGCACAAAAAGGGTATCATTCTGCGACCGTTGAGGAAATAACCCGCAGGGCTGATGTGGCAAAGGGCACCTTTTACCTTTACTTCAAGGACAAAACAGATCTGATGAACAGCATACTTAAATGGCTTTCAAAAAGACATGAAGAGAGTGCGGAAAAATTAAATTCCATTAAATGTCCCAAAGAAAGAATAAGAAAGTACATAGAAAATGAAATTAGATTTTATGAGGAAAACGCTTCCTTTGCCAGACTTAACATAAATGTGCTGGGTATGGTGGACTCTTCTTTTCTTGATTGGTACATGAATATACAGAAAAGGCACGTGAGCTTTCTTAAAAGCGCAGTTGAAGAAGGGTGCAGGAAAGGAATTTTTGACGTTGAGGATCCCTTTAGGACTGCGGTGTTTCTGCGGGGAGCGGTTTTTATGTTTTTGGCATACAGAGTCTTTAACTTGGACACAAGCAACCCGGCAGATGAAGCAGAATTTATAATGAACCTATTTTTAAAGGGAGTAGAAAAAGGCGATAAAAAATTAATAGATGACCATTAATTAAGGGATCTATGGAGATAGGAGGCTCCTATAGTAAGCGGCGCCTATATAATTTTTTAAAGATTGGAGCGGAAAGTTAAGAGACGGAAGCTTTTATTTCCAAAGGTCTTAGAGAAACTGTTTAATTCCTGATTCCTTTGGGATCTGGGAACTTTTTTATTTAGAGATCTGACAAGGCAGAAGCTGCATCTGCTGTTGCTCGTTTAATTGAAAAGGAAAAAGTTTCTGCAATTATCGGTTCGTGGGGTTCATCTTTTTCCATTGCTGCAGGTAATATTATAAAGGAAGAGCAGGTGCCGGCAGTGGGCGTTTCATGTTCTAACCTTCTGGTTATTCGGGATTCTTTGATCCCTCAGTAACCTTTACACCTGAATCCAAGAAATTCCTTGAAGCTTACGAAAAAGAGTATCCCGATAAGGAACCTGCTGCTGTTACCCCACTGGGGTACGGTGCATACATCTTGATACTTGATGCCGTTAAGAGGGCAAACTCTGCTGATCCAAAAGCTATCTGTGATGCTTTAGCAGAGACAAAGAATTTCATTGGAGCAGCTGGAGTTATCACCCTGGATGAAAACGGTGATGCCATTAAGGATGCAGTCTAATTTTGCCTCTGCTGCATTAAGGTTTCCTAAATATAGAACTGAGGAAAAAAAGAATGAGGAAAAAAGGTTCATACGCTTATCGAACTTGAGAAACAATAAAGAAGAAATAAAAAAGATCTGGCATGTGTATACGAACTTTTCCCCAGGCTAAAGGAGCGCTCGTGGCAGCTAGCAGGACTTTGTCTGGAGGAGAGCAGTAGATGCTTGCAGTGGGAAGGGCGCTCGTGTCCTGCCCTAAAGTTCTGGATTATAAAAAATGTCGTCGACCTCCAGTAGTGCAAAAACCCCTGGGGATCGACGACATTTTTATGTTAAATACCGTTGACCGTAAAAGGCTTTAGCCCCAAAGCTTTTGAGGAATTTTGAAGATTAAAAATAAAAAGTTGATTGAAAAAAACGCATGATGTATAATTTTGTCAGACGTTGATTCATGCACCCAAAACGGGTTTTCAGCCTACCTACGAGGGATTGAAACTGCTGTACTGGAGAAAGGAAGAACTATGGTACTACAGTTTTCAGCCTACCTACGAGGGATTGAAACATAGTGAAGGGGACTTAATTGCCATAGGTAAATACCCGTTTTCAGCCTACCTACGAGGGATTGAAACAGTGCATTCGGTTTAATCAAGGTGGAAGGAGACAAGTTTTCAGCCTACCTACGAGGGATTGAAACAGGACCTGATGACCCAGTTTCACGTTGAGAAGAAAGCGTTTTCAGCCTACCTACGAGGGATTGAAACTTCTCGGCATTTTCGCTATCTACCCAGGCGCACATTGTTTTCAGCCTACCTACGAGGGATTGAAACGATGTATGGGGATAGTTTAAATGCCATAAGAGGGCTTGTTTTCAGCCTACCTACGAGGGATTGAAACCTGCATAGACTACATTTACTCTTTTCGTAACCTCGGGTTTTCAGCCTACCTACGAGGGATTGAAACATACCAGCGATGAGAATATGGCAGTAGCCGCCTTTTTGTTTTCAGCCTACCTACGAGGGATTGAAACGTGAAGCAGCCGTAGACATGGCAAGGGCAAAGAAAGTTTTCAGCCTACCTACGAGGGATTGAAACCCGTACCCGTGTCACCTATTACCACATCCGCAATCGTGTTTTCAGCCTACCTACGAGGGATTGAAACGTGTGTTTGAAAGCAAGCATCAAAAAACGCAGGACCGTTTTCAGCCTACCTACGAGGGATTGAAACAACCTCCCAAACTGCCGGTTGGTTTCTCCTGCCCAGGTTTTCAGCCTACCTACGAGGGATTGAAACTAGCAAAAAGAGAAAATGAGGAGGGTGTAAAAACCGTTTTCAGCCTACCTACGAGGGATTGAAACTTAAACGAACCCCCTTTCAGACGCATTTTCTGCTTCGTTTTCAGCCTACCTACGAGGGATTGAAACATCTTCCGGCAGGTCAGAACGCCGTTCTGATGATTGAGTTTTCAGCCTACCTACGAGGGATTGAAACTGTTGTTAATGCTCACCCAAATAACCTCCTAAAAGGGTTTTCAGCCTACCTACGAGGGATTGAAACCGACTTACCCAGAGCAGTATTAGAAAGCGAAATCCCTCGTTTTCAGCCTACCTATGAGGAATTGAAACCAAAAGACATATTCTGTAGCAGTGTATATTGCCTCCGTTTTCAGCCTACCTATGAGGAATTGAAACGGTACAGCATAACCGTGCTGTCTTTTCCGCCGCTCCAGTTTTCAGCCTACCTATGAGGAATTGAAACAGAAGTGGGTGACGATAATAATGACAATTGTTTGCGGTTTTCAGCCTACCTATGAGGAATTGAAACAGTATCAACGGATACGGGGTTTCCGCGGGAAATTTAGTTTTCAGCCTACCTATGAGGAATTGAAACTATCCCAAAGCGTCATGCCTTTATTGCTGTTCCTCAGTTTTCAGCCTACCTATGAGGAATTGAAACCTGGGAGTGCAGTAATACTGCACTCTTTCGGCTTTGGTTTTCAGCCTACCTATGAGGAATTGAAACTTCTATAGCACAAGTCAGGGAATGTGAGTTATCTAGTTTTCAGCCTACCTATGAGGAATTGAAACTTCGATTGTTCTAAAATAGCCTTTGTCTATATATTCGTTTTCAGCCTACCTATGAGGAATTGAAACGTTGAAGAGGCTTTACAGAGATTAAATCCTAATAGGGTTTTCAGCCTACCTATGAGGAATTGAAACTTGCCTTGTTTTGAATACCTATAAAATGCTGCATTGTTTTCAGCCTACCTATGAGGAATTGAAACAGGAAGGGGAGGCAATATACACTGCTACAGAATATGGTTTTCAGCCTACCTATGAGGAATTGAAACATCATAGCTTCGCCTATTTTTTCAAGGCCTAATACCGTTTTCAGCCTACCTATGAGGAATTGAAACACAGCCAAACCCTCAGCCATTTGCTGACCGATTTTGTTTTCAGCCTACCTATGAGGAATTGAAACACAAAACATTAGGACTTTTATGCGCAGCAAGGCCCCGTTTTCAGCCTACCTATGAGGAATTGAAACCTGTTAGTACAAACATAGTTAATACGGCAAAAACAGTTTTCAGCCTACCTATGAGGAATTGAAACACTAGTACTTACATACTAGGGCAAACCACCTGCCCGTTTTCAGCCTACCTATGAGGAATTGAAACATAAAGTTAGTCATTTTGTTTACCTCCTTTAAAGTTCGTTTTCAGCCTACCTATGGGGAATTGAAACGCATATAAGAATACCAAAAGCGGACAAAATTTACTCGTTTTCAGCCTACCTATGAGGAATTGAAACACGACCTTGACAAAATCACCGCAGGCTGGCAGAATGGTTTTCAGCCTACCTATGAGGAATTGAAACTTCATAAAATAGGTGACAAAGCCGAAAGAGTGCAGTAGTTTTCAGCCTACCTATGAGGAATTGAAACCTCCATAGTGACCAGATGTTATATTGCTTAATATTACGTTTTCAGCCTACCCATGAGGAATTGAAACAATATCTGCTAGCAGAAAATGAGGCATTCAAAAAAGCAGTTTTCAGCCTACCTATGAGGAATTGAAACTTATTCGCCCTGTTATCAAAATAAAAGACTATGCAAGTTTTCAGCCTACCTATGAGGAATTGAAACTCTCGATAACTTCGGTCAAAAATTTACACTTCCCCGTTTTCAGCCTACCTATGAGGAATTGAAACACGGTGAAGGCCGCCGGCAAGAACGAAAAGACCACGTTTTCAGCCTACCTATGAGGAATTGAAACTATTCGGCCAATACCTGATAGGTAGTCCCATAAGCCGTTTTCAGCCTACCTATGAGGAATTGAAACTTTTCTGCGGGTTTGGTATCAACGATTATTTCCTTCGTTTTCAGCCTACCTATGAGGAATTGAAACCTTCCAGCAGTTTTTCATAAATAGAGAGGACCCTTTCGTTTTCAGCCTACCTATGAGGA
>LDZR01001812.1_pt1 | contig 53891 bp, 57 predicted proteins | sample 615371 | NCBI WGS metagenome assembly LDZR01 (sample SAMN03408294, study PRJNA278302) | terrestrial metagenome | isolation source: oil reservoir sample K2 | place: USA: Alaska, North Slope, Kuparuk formation | collected 2013
GTCAATTCTCAAATTAAATCTCCAAAAATTTTCAAATTGTAATGGCATTTTTTAAGTGCATAAAAGTATTTTTTCTCAAATTATTACAACCTGATTAAAAATTTTTTTCACTTTCCAAGAGCATTGCCACCAAAATATGTTAATATCTGTTATTGGCAATTTGGGTTAATTGAGGTATAATAAAAAATGAGAGTAGCAAAAGCTACTACTCTCATTAAGCAACCTCTCCAATTAAAAAATTAATGCTAAAAGAATGTGATAAATTTTTTTCACATTCTTTTTAGCATTAATTTTATCACAAGATTATTTAAATCTGAGAAATTTTTCGATTTTAGGCTAAATTAATTTGAGAAATGACATGTGTGGGCATGGGGCAAAAATGAGTTTGGTCACCTTTGGACAGGAAAGAATAGTGCTGTACCCATCCAGGTAGAAGGAATAAGGGATGTAATAGTGATAGCAGCAGGTGGAAACCATACAGTAGCATTGAAGAATGAAGAATAGTGTGGGCTTGGGGAGCTAATTATTACGGTCAATTAGGGAATGGAACAACAAGGTATATAAACCATTCTGTAGAGGTAAAGTGGCAGAGCAATTAAATTAGAATATGCTGAGATTTAGAAAGTATTCTAAAGTTTGTTTTATGAAATAATATTCTAAAAAATATTGATTTTTAAAGAGAAATACCTCGGACTGTCAAGGAAATATCGGAAACCCGTTATAATGGAAAAGATTCCTTTTTTAGTAGTATAAAACAGAAGAAAGGGAAAGGAGATGTTATCACGGTAATATTTGTAATTACTAGTTACAATAAGAAATATAGCTAGAAGTAGCTGAGGGACAGACTTTGAGAAATTGTCTGTCTCTTTCTTTTTAGGTATGGTATAATTGTAATAAGGGAATTACAGGAGGGAGAAGTTCTGGGGAAATACGATATAGCCCTAAAAAATATGTTTTCCGATTTAACAGATGATATATTAAGCTATTTTTTAGGAATACAATACACTAAAATAGAGGAACTTAATATAGAATTTCCCAGAGTTGAGACTAAAAAAAGCGATATGGTTTTTAAGTGCAGTACAAATGAAAGAAATACCATTATTGTACATATAGAATTTCAGTCGGATAATGACAATAAAATGCTTTACAGGATGTTAAGGTATGCGGTTGAAATAATGGAGAAATATAATTTAGCACCTTATCAGGCAGTGATTTATATAGGAGAACATGATTTGAACATGGCTAACAAGATTGATTTTAACTTTGGAAAAGAAAATTTTTTGAGCTACAGATACAGAATAATTGATATAGGGCAAATAAAATTTGATGAAATAACACAAACTGATTATTATGAGTTGTTTTCTCTGCTCCCATTGATGGATAAGGAAAAACGGCAGAAAGAAAAAGAAGATATTTAAAGAAATGTGTAGAGCAATTAAAAATGCTCCTGTGGACACAAACAAGAAAAGAGAGATAGCAGCCCGAGCTAAAATACTAGCAGAATTAATTTATCAAGAAGATGTCATAAACATGATATTTGCGGAGGTGATAAAAATGTTAGATCTTGAAAAGTCTGCAACTTACAGAAGACTAAAGGAAGAAGGAAAGATAGAAGGAATAAAGGAAGGAATAAAAGAGGGATAAAAACAGGGTAAGCTGGCAGTAGCAAAAAAACTGTTAAAAAAAGGGATAAGTATTGATGAAATTGCAGAAATTACAGAATTACCAAAAGAAGGAATAGAAAAGTTGTTGAATTAGGCAGGAGTGTCAAAGGGATAGGCAAAATACATTTATCCTTTTTTATTGCAGATATAAACAGTGCAATGAACATATTAAAGAAAGTAGCCTAAGGGCGGCATGAGGCTGCCAAACCTTTCATGAAGCCTCTATTTTCTCAAGCAGAATGGTAGTTCACTTACTTCATACGATATTTTCCAAGTACTTTTTGTGAATCGTATTTTTCTTTTTGTCCACAATGGCCTCGGAGAAGTCCAGAGCCTGGTGAACGACGTGGGTGACCTGAAGAAAGTGCTTTCAAATATAAAGACCAGGGGAATTCTTGGCGAAGTCCAGCTTGAGGCAATAATAAATAATAGAAGACATACTGGTACCGGGCCAGTATGAGAAGAACGTAATAGTAAAGCCTGGGAGTAGGGAAGTTGTTGAGTTTGCCGTAAAAATTCCCGTAGTAAGGAAACTCATAAAAGCAGCCTTTTTGGCATATACGGCCGTTTTGCTAATCCATGTTTTTGGATATTAAACTTGAAAGCGGCAAAGAAGAAAAAGTCCGGTTCATAGGTGTAAACACACCTGAAAGCACGACAAAGGTTGAGCCATATGGTCAAGAAGCTGCGGCCTACACGAAGTCGAAACTCCTCGGGAAAGACGTGGGGCTGGAACTGAACGTGCAGGAACGGGACAAATACGGCAGGCTTTTGGCATATGTATGGTTGTCCCCACCTACTAAGGAAAGCAACGAAGAAATAAGGACAAAGATGTTCAATGCCGTGCTCCTGCTGGAAGGCTATGCTCAGGTCATGATAGTACCGCCGAATGTGAAGTATGCGGAGTATTTAAGGAAATACCAGCAGGAAGCAAGAGAGAAAAATGCAGGTCTCTGGGGACTGGACGTAAAGGAAGAAAAGTCCGCATCTTCTAATGCAACGTTGTTTTCTTACATTGGCAATAAAAACAGCAAAAAGTTTCATCTCCCTGACTGTCAGTGGGCCAAAAAGATAGCACCGGGGAACAGAGTGTACTTTAAGTTGCGCGACGAAGCGATAAAGGCAGGGTATGAGCCGTGCAAGGTGGGCAAACCGTAATAACCCGCAAAATAATAAAAAGAGTACAGAAGGTAGATGTAACTGAGTAATTTTGTTTCATGGGGCAGTTTGTTGGTTTCCTTATGACTGCTAGTGTCGATAAAATTCTTTCCTATCTGCGAACAATTGCTAAAACCTCTCGTGAACAAGGCGAACTTTTTGAACAAGCGGAGAAGAGTTTGCCCCTGGTGCACTGCAGAACCTGCAGGGACAGTAGATGCAGGGAAGGAGGGCGAAAATGAAGCGAGACATCATTCTCATCCTTATTCTAGCTTTTTTTGTTTTCGCTACTCCTGTCGCTTGGGCTAGCAAAGGAAGTGTCGCAGTCTTCACTGTAGGCAAGAGTTCATATTTGCTGAACGGCAGAACCGTCACCATGGACGTAGCACCGTACGTTAAGGAAGGGAGAACATTCCTGCCCCTGCGGTTCGCGGCAAATGCAGTAGGTGTAGCTGATGAAAACATCACCTGGAATCCTGCATTGCGAGAAATCACCATCATCAAAGGTGACCGCGTTGTTCAGTTTGTCATCGGCAGCAAGGTACTTACCCTCAATAGGACACCTGTCACGATGGATGTTGCCCCGGAAATAGTCTCGGGCCGGGTCATGCTGCCGATTCGCTGGCTGGCGGTTGCCCTTGATGTGCCCGTGGAGTGGGACCCTGCATCCCGCACCGTCACAATCAGAGTTCCCGGTGAAAACAGAACAACTGAAGCAGGACCGTCTACAGAAACAAGCCCACCTGTAACTGATGACAGACAGGAAGAGGCACCTGAGAAGCTTGCTGCCGGCTACATTGTAAAGGAGTACAGGTGGCACGACAGGCAGGGGGCTGAGTGGACGTGGCGGGTACCTGTTCCCGAAGAGATGTACCGGTACTACAAGAGTCAACCCAGGATTCATGAACGCATTCTGAAGGAATATCAGGAGCGGCTCGATGCTCTGAGACGACAGGTGGAAGAACTCCGGCGGTATATGGACTACTGGTACCAGCAGTACAGGATTCTGCCGGGAGACTCTTACTACGAAGCCCTGTGGAAGTATCAGATGTACATGCAGAAGTACAACGAGGCCCTGCGCGAGCTCGAACAGATTTTGCAGGAATACCAGAAACTGCAATGGCTGTACCGGGAAGCGAAATATCAGCAGATACTCGACGGTTACGTGTCTTACGTGACAGAAGAGAGAAACTACGAACTGGTAAAAACTTTAGCTCGTGTGTTTGCCCAACAAGCACCCCGGGATCACAAGGGCAGGATAGAATTTGCAGCGGCTTTTGTTCAGGAAGCGATACCCTACATAGAGGAGGAGGAGGAATATCCCAGGTATCCGGTCGAAACGCTGGTGGATGGGGGCGACTGTGAAGACAAGTCTATCCTGCTTGCCGCAATTCTCAGGGCGATGGGCTACAGGGTTGCACTCCTACTTTTTGAAGGTAACCCCGGCCACATGGCGGTAGGGGTGGAGTGTCCGAACTGCTGGGGAGCTTACTACCTGAAGGACGGGGTCAGATACTTTTATCTCGAAACTACATCTCCTGGCTGGTCAATTGGTGAGGTTCCACTGGAGTACCAGGAGATAGGCGCGCTGGTCTACGTTGTTCACTGAATTGCTTCAACCTCCTGGGCGGGTGAGTGAAGCAGTAATCACTGTAAACCTTGATTAACCAGTCTAAGACCAAAAGCAGACAGTAAAGTTGTGAGGCTTGAGATAACCGAACCGGCCGAAAGAGACGTGGTTGAGCACTCTCGCTTACTGTTAAAGTCCGAAGGGCAGGGCAGTGCAGTAAGTGTAAAAAGCAGGAACAACATTGGCGAGGAGAGCCTGTTGCAGTGCAGCAACGGCGTTACAAGCCCCTTACTGGGATACACAAAAGGAGAGATGTATATGGTATTTGTATTAGATGAAAAGGTGTCGTTTTTTTTATAGATAACTTTAAAAGCTATATACAAATCGTTAATTATTACTGTAATAGTCACTGCCGTAAATTGTTATTTCTTTCCCTGAGTTGATATTGTTATCTCTTTCTTATGCGGTAATATTTCGCTCAAGCTATCTACAAGGTAACTTATATCATCGCTAAGAATTTTACCGGTCTGTAGCTTAAGCTTATTTATACGGGCATAAAATGTAGCATACGAAATACCTACAGTTATAAGATTTCCTAAAAAATCCTCAAATAAAAATCTACTTCTGAACTGCCCTTTAATGACAAAATATATGTAACAGTCATTACTATTACTATTATTACTAAAGTCTCTGCGTCTTCTTCTTCTGCTGCTTTACACATTGATAATACTTTTGTGGGACGCATGCTGAAATACGCTTTCTATTGTTACTGTTATATTTTCCTTACTTTTATGAGGTAATATTTTCTTTAAACTATTTACAAAGCAATCCATATTATCACTAAGAACTTTATTGCACTGTACCCAAAGATTATCTATAACGAGAAAAAATCCAGCAGATACAATAAATCCAGTTATAAGATTTTCTACAAAAATCGCCCCCAAAAAATCTGCTTTTGAACCGTATCCTAATAAGAAAAATAAAAAGAATAAAAATTGATAAAAACATTGCTACTAGTAATACAGACTTCATGTTTTCCTCTATTTTTGATTTACACAGTAATAATGTTTTGTCAAACTTGCTAGAGGCTCTGTGGTATGACGAAGACACATATGGCAAGGTGAGAGAAGCAATTTATAAAAGGGACTTAGAAAAAACGCAAAGGACAAAGAAGCAGTAAAGAAGACGAAAGGAGAACGTCGGAAGAGACTTATTAGGAGGGGATAAAAGGTTCTGAAGGAGCGGAAAGATTAGGAGCTATTGAAAGCCAAGTTCAGCATAACATAGCAAGACGTATGAAACGAGTTGGAGCTAGATGGACAGAAAAAAGTGGAGACAGGATAAATAGGATATTATCGGAAAAAGAGAATGGCAGATTAGAAAACTATACAACAAAGTGGCATTTAAAACAAGAAGAAATAAAAAAGATGATGCAACCGACAAAGCAGGAGGAGAGAAGAAAGTACACGGAAGAAGACGTAGAAGAATGGTTAAGAGTTTCATTACCGATACTGGAAGGTCCATTTGCGAGCAAGCCATGGATAAAATACGTTTTAAAGGAATTAACACGAGCAAATGGATTAGCAGTAGGTATTTGAGGAGTACACAATTCTAGTATATATTTTACGTTAAAAAAGCAAAAAGAGGAAGCAGATATTTATGATTTGTTGAAGTAATAATTTAACATAATTAGCAATATATATAAACTACTAATTTTAAACTCCTAGATTTTTAACGGTGAGGAAAGTTTTGAAAAATTTTTACCTACAAAATCTTGACACAGACCTCATCTATTTTTTTGTTGCTATTTTGTATAATTAATACTAAAATTTTTATAGGGAGAGAAATTGCTAGCTAGGTGATAAGAGATGATAGATAAAAAGCAAAAGCCGGTGAAAGAAGAAATTGTGGGAATAATTTTTCTAGCCTTTACTCTTATTTCTTTTTTAAGCCTCTATACTGACTCAACAGGAATAATTGGCAAACACATAGGAATTTTTTTAAAAGGCTTTTTCGGGACAGGTTCCTATGTAATCTCTGCCCTGCTTTTGGTATTTGCCTTGATGTTTTTATTTACAAACAAAAACTTTATAAAGCTTCATCGTTCGATGGCTCTTTTAGGGTTATTCCTCATGTTTATAAGTTTAAATCAACTGTACTATTTTCCTGTGCTGACTGATTTTAAGGACTATCTTTCTGTAGCATATATAAGTGGAATTAACAACACAGGCGGAGGAATAATCGGCAGCCTGATAGTGTATTTTCTTGTTAAAATGGTAGGCATAATTGGAAGCTATATATTATTAATATCCCTCACTGCCATTTTTATAGTCCTCATAACAGATATTTCTCTTGTCAGTTTGATAAAGAGCTCTTATGACAAGTTAAAAGACCGCAAGAAGGTTTCAGCAAAAAACAAACTTCAAGACAAAAGGGCAGAAAAAAAGGCAGAAGAGGTAGAATCTAGTGAAGAATTAGTTGAAGTCGAGAAGAAGGAAAGAATTGATGTTCCAATTGAGATAGTAGAACAAGTTGAAGAAGAAAGAAAAGTTTACGAAAAAGCTTTTTTAGAAAAGGAAGAAGGGGAATACACGCCTCCCCCCATTACTCTTTTAAAGGAGGCAATTCCTTCTCCTAAAATAAAGAACGAGGTACTTTTAGAAAAAGCAAAAAAGATAGAGGAGACCTTAAGAAACTTCGGCATAGAAGCTAAAGTAGTTCAGGTAACCAAAGGACCTGCTATCACCCGCTTTGAACTTCAGCCCAGCGCAGGAGTTAAAGTAAGCCGAATTGTGAGTTTGACAGATGACTTAGCCTTAAGCCTAGCTGCTCCTTCTGTAAGGATAGAAGCTCCTATACCTGGCAAGTCTGCAATTGGAATAGAAGTTCCAAATGAAAAGATAACTCCTGTATATCTAAGAGAAGTAATTGACAGCAAAAAGTTCAGAAGCTTTAAATCAGAACTTGCCATCGGCTTAGGAAAGGATATTGCCGGCAATATCGTGATAGCCGACCTTGCCAAGATGCCCCATCTTTTAATTGCAGGAGCAACTGGCTCAGGTAAAAGTGTTTGCATAAATTCTCTGATAGTGAGTCTTCTTTACAAATCTTCTCCTAAACAAGTTAAAATGATACTAATTGACCCAAAGGTAGTAGAACTTAATGTCTATAACGGCATACCTCATCTTTTAACTCCTGTAGTTACAGATCCTAAAAAAGCAGCAGGGGTTTTGAACTGGGCAGTGCAGGAGATGATAAGGAGGTACAGTCTTTTTGCAGATCACGGAGTGAGAGATATAGAGAGCTACAATGAAAAGTACAAAGAAGAAAGGCTATATAAAATAGTCATAATCATAGATGAGCTCTCAGACTTAATGATGGTATCTCCTGCCGAGGTTGAAGAGTATATATTTAGACTCGCTCAAATGGCAAGAGCTGCTGGAATACACTTGGTTATTGCTACTCAGAGGCCCTCTGTTGATGTCATAACAGGAGTAATAAAGGCAAACATTCCTTCTAGAATTTCCTTTGCTGTTTCATCACAGATTGACTCGAGGACTATTCTAGATATGGCAGGGGCCGAAAAACTGCTGGGAAAAGGAGATATGCTTTTTGACCCTATCGGAGCTTCTAAACCTATAAGGGTACAGGGGGCTTTCATCTCGGAAGAGGAAGTAGAAGCAGTTGTGAACTTTTTGAAAGAAAACTACAGCCCTCATTATGAAGAAATAAAAGTTGAAGAAAAAACAAATGGGAAAAATCTCGATGAAGAAGAGGACGAACTCTTGGAAGATGCAGTCTCTGTAATTTTGGAGACAGGTCAAGCTTCTATTTCCCTCCTCCAGAGAAAGTTGAGAATAGGGTACGCTAGAGCTGCAAGAATTATAGACCAGCTTGAGCAAAAAGGAATAATAAGCGGATACGACGGAGCAAAACCGAGGCAAATTATACTGCCCAGAGAAGAAATACAAAAGATTCTAGAAAGGAAGTCGATATGAAAAACATTGGAATTATCTCATTAGGGTGCCCGAAAAACAGCGTTGACTCAGAAAAAATGCTAGCTTTACTGAAAGAAAAAGGGTACAATATAGTAAATGATGAGAAAAAGGCTGATGTCATAATAATAAATACTTGTGCCTTTATTGAAGATGCCAAAAAAGAATCTATCGAATATATAATCCAAATGGGGGAGCTTAAGAAGAAGAGATTAAAATATCTAATTGCTACTGGATGCCTCTCTGAAAGGTACAATAAAGAACTTATAAAAGAATTACCTGAATTAGACGCAGTTATAGGAACAGGAGATTTTACGCAAATTGTAGATGTGATTGAAGAAGTAAAAAAAGGAAAAAAAGTTTTAAAATATGGACATCCAGACCTTTTAAACGACGAAGGAATCCCACGAATTCTTACCACTCCCCCTTATTACGCTTATTTGAAGATTGCAGAAGGCTGCAGCAACGCCTGCTCTTTCTGCATAATTCCCAAACTAAGGGGAAAATACAAGAGCCGAAAAATGGAAAATATTATTGAAGAAGCTCAAGAACTTGCTAGAAAAGGTGTTAAAGAGCTTATCATCATTGCACAGGATACAACAAAATATGGCATTGACCTTTGCAAAAAATTAATGCTTCCTCAACTTTTAAGAGAATTATCTAAAATAGAAGAACTAAAATGGATTAGATTGCTTTATGCCTATCCTGATAGCGTAACTGATGAATTGATAGAAGAGATAAAAAACAATGAAAAGATAGTAAAATATATAGACATCCCTTTGCAGCACTCTAGTGAATCTGTATTAAAAAGAATGAACAGAGGTACAACAAGGCGTAAAATAGAAGAAGTCATATCAAAACTACGAAGTATACCAGGAATGGTTATGAGGACTACTTTTATGGTAGGATTTCCAGGAGAAACAGAGGAAGAGTTTGAAGACTTGAAAAACTTCATAAAGGAAAAAAGGTTTGAGAGAGTAGGAGTTTTTACTTACTCTAGAGAAGAAGGAACCAAGTCCTATTACATGAAGCCACAGATAAGAAAAAAGGTTAAGTTAAAGCGACAAGAAGAACTTATGGAAATTCAAAAGCAAATTTCCTACGAATTCAATATGTCAAAAATAGGAACTAAGTTAGAGGTTTTAATTGAGGGATTTGAAGATGGGGTGTATTACGGAAGAAGTTACATGGATGCTCCAGAGATTGACGGTCTTGTATATGTGAGAAGCGACAAAAAACTCTTTCCAGGCGATTTTGTTACAGTAACAGTAGTAGATGCGTTTGAATACGACCTTGTGGGGGAATATTGATGAACCTAGCTAATAAACTGACTATGTCGCGACTTTTTTTAATACCCGTCTTTATGGTATTTATGCTGGTAAAAATTCCGTATGGAGATTTCATAGCTGCTTCTATTTTTGCCATTGGGGCTTTAACTGACAAGTTGGACGGGTATATTGCAAGAAAATATAAACAAATAACAAACTTTGGCAAATTTATGGACCCTTTGGTTGACAAAATAATGGTCACTTCTGCTCTAATTGCCTTAGTTCAGATGGGAAGGATTGAAAGCTGGATAGTCATAGTCATAATTGCAAGAGAGTTTCTAATCACTGGCATAAGGACAGTCGCTGCAGACAAAGGAATTGTAATAGCAGCAAGTAACTACGGAAAATACAAGACGACTTCTCAGATGATTGCAGTTATCGCTTTGATGCTGAACAATTATCCTTTTAGCCTTGTCAACTTCCCATTTGACAAGATAATGGTGTATATAGCGCTAATTTTGACAATTTACTCGGGTGTGGACTACATTGTAAAATCAAAAGACCTTTTTAAGGATTGAAAAAGAGGTGTTTGTATGAGAGGAGAAATAATTTCTGTAGGCACAGAGCTTTTATTAGGGCAAATTGTAAATACAAATGCCAAGTATCTATCTGAAAGACTTGCCCTTTTGGGAATTGACATTTATTTTCACACAAACGTAGGGGACAATGAGGAGAGGCTCAAGCAGTGCCTTAAAATCGCCTATGAGAGGTCAGAGTTGATAATAACCACAGGAGGGCTAGGTCCCACTGTAGACGATATAACAAAAGAAACAATTGCTTCATTTTTAAATCTTCCTCTTGTAGAAAGTGAGGAAGCAAAGCAAGAGATAATCAACTTTTTTGAAAGGATAGGACAGAAGCCGACAGAAAACAATTTTAAGCAAGCTCTTTTCCCTGCAGGTTCAAAAATCCTTCCAAACAAGAATGGAACTGCTCCCGGCTTTATACTTGAAAAAGAAGGAAAAATCTTTGTGGTCCTTCCAGGACCTCCTTCCGAACTCATACCGATGTTCGAGGAACACGTCTATCCTTACCTAAAAAGATTTACCAGTGAAACAATAAAGTCGCGAGTTTTAAAGATATTTGGTTTAGGGGAATCAAAAGTGGAGGAAATGGTAAGACCCCTACTTCAAGGAAGTAACCCGACTGTGGCACCTCTTGTAGGAGATGGATATGTGACTTTGAGGATAACCGCAAAAGGAAAAGAAGAAGAGGTTTATGAGATGATAAGCCAAGTAGAGAAAAAAATAAGGGAGATTTTAGGGGAGTATATTTATGCTGTAGACGATGAAGAGATGGAAGAGATAGTGATTAAGTTACTTCAAAAGAGGGGATTTACTCTGGCTACCGCAGAGTCCTGCACAGGAGGACTTCTGGCGAAAAAGATAACAGATGTACCTGGGGCTTCAAAAGTCTTCAATCTAGGAGTTGTGACATACAGCAATGAAGCAAAAGAAAAGGTGCTGGGAGTGAAAAAAAGCACATTAGATGCCCACGGCGCAGTAAGCCCTGAAACAGCAAAAGAAATGGCTGAAAATGTAAGAGTATTAGCGAAGTCCGATTTGGGCCTTTCTACCACGGGCATAGCAGGGCCCTCAGGAGGTAGCCCTGAGAAACCTGTAGGACTTGTATATGTGGGATTTGCAACTCCGGAAAAAACTTATGTCAAAAAATTAATGTTAAGCGGTAACAGAGACAGAATACGTACAAGGTCAATGCTTCACGCGTTTGACATGGTGAGGAGGTACCTTGAAGGAAGGCAAATTGATTAGTATAATTATTTTAATACGGAGTATAAAATAATTAATTTGGTCAGGAGGTAAAAGGTTGATGATTGAAAAGCAAAAGGCTTTAGAAATGGCCATTAGTCAAATAGAAAGACAATTTGGAAAAGGCGCTATTATGAGGCTTGGCGATACTGCAAAGTTAAACGTAGAAGTTATTCCTACAGGGTCATTGGAATTAGATATTGCATTGGGAGTTGGAGGAGTACCAAGAGGCAGAATAATAGAAATTTTTGGACCTGAGTCTTCTGGTAAGACCACTTTAGCACTTCACATGATAGCAGAAGCTCAGAAAATAGGAGGAACAGGTGCTTTCATAGACGCAGAGCACGCACTTGATCCAGTATATGCAAAAAATCTCGGGGTAAACATTGACGATCTACTTGTTGCCCAGCCTGACACAGGAGAGCAAGCTTTAGAGATAGCAGAAGCTTTAGTAAGAAGCGGAGCAGTAGACATAATTGTGATTGACTCTGTTGCAGCTTTGGTGCCAAAAGCTGAAATAGAAGGAGAAATGGGAGACAGCCATGTAGGTCTTCAGGCAAGGCTCATGTCACAAGCTTTGAGGAAGTTGGCAGGTGTTACCAGCAAGTCGAAATCAATTGTTGTGTTCATAAACCAGTTGAGAGAAAAAGTGGGTGTAATGTTTGGCAATCCTGAAACTACTCCTGGTGGAAGAGCTCTAAAATTTTACGCTACCATAAGATTGGATGTAAGAAAAGTGGATAACATCAAACAGGGCAATGAAATTGTGGGAAGCAGGACCCGCGTAAAAGTGGTGAAAAACAAAATAGCACCTCCTTTCAAACAGGCTGAATTCGACATCATGTACGGAGAAGGAATATCAAGAGAGGGAAGCATACTTGATTTAGGAACAGCTCTTGATATAATAGAGAAAAGCGGTTCTTGGTACTCCTATAAAGACATAAAACTGGGCCAGGGAAGAGAAAATGCAAAGCAGTTTTTAAAAGAAAATAAGGAGATCGCAGAAGAGATTGAGAGGAAAATCAGGGAAAATTTCAATCTTGCTTACAATAAGATCAAATCAGCTCCTGATGCTATAGTAGAATAGCCCCTGTAAGGGGTTATTTTGTTAAAAGGTGAAGAAGTATGCTAATTACTAGAATCATAAAGAGAGAAAAAAGTTCAAAGTACGATGTATTTATTGACGGAGAATATGCTTTTACCTGCGATGCTGAAACTTTCTTTATGCTGGGAATTGAGGAAGGAAAAGAGATAACCAGTGAACAGTATAAATATTATGTAAACTACATAGAGGCTAAAGAAGCTAAAAACCACGCTTTTAGACTCCTTTCGAGAAAAATGCTTACAGAAAAACAGCTTGCAGATAAACTCAAATTAAAAGGCTTTTCTGAGGAAGCAATAGGAGAAGCAGTATCAAAAGCAAAAGAATACGATTATGTAAATGATGAGAATTACGCTAAATTTTTTGTGGAAGAAAAAATGCAAAGTCTGTACAGCAGAAGAAGGATATACTATGAGCTTTTGAAAAGAGGCGTAGAGAAAGAGATAATAGAAAAGGTATTAGAAAGTATTTACCCTCACGAGAAAGAAGTGGAAGTAATAAGGCAGATTGTGGAGAAAAAGAAAAACTCCCACAGAGAAATTCAAAAATTAAAAAAATATCTCTATACCAATGGCTTTGAAATTGAAAATATTGAAAAGGCATTGAACTTGACATAATTTTGTAAAGGGTCTAAAATAGAATATGAATCATCTACTAAGGAGGTGTAGGAGTATAAGCTATGTTGGATTGATAATCACAGCACTTATTGCAATACTAATCGGCTTTCTAGCAGGTTTTCTGTCACGCAAAGTCATTGCAGAGTCTAAAATAAAAAGTGCCGAAAACCTGGCGCGGACTATTCTAGAAAGCGCTAAGAAGGACGCTGAGAATAAAAAGAGAGAAGCCTTACTGGAAGCCAAAGAAGAAATTCACCGCTTAAGATCCGATTTTGAAAAAGAAGTAAGAGACAGAAGAGGTGAACTTCAAAGACTTGAAAAAAGGCTTCTCCAAAAAGAAGAGATACTTGAAAAAAGAGCCGAAAGTCTCGAACAAAAAGAAATCTTATTAGAACAAAAGCAAAAAGAAATTCAACAGCTAGAAGAACAAATAACTCTGCTTCACAAAAAACAACTGGAGGAATTGGAAAGAATCTCCGGTCTTACTCAGGAAGAAGCGAAAAGTATACTGTTAGAAAGTGTACAGAAAGAAATACAGCATGACATGGCAGTAATGATTAAAGAAATGGAAAACAAAGCCAAAGAAGAAGCAGACAGAAGAGCAAGAGAAATCGTGGGATTAGCTATACAGCGATGTGCCGCTGACCATGCGGCAGAAACAACTGTTTCAGTAGTTACACTGCCCAACGATGAGATGAAAGGACGCATTATTGGAAGAGAAGGTAGAAACATAAGGACAATTGAAACTCTTACAGGAATTGACCTAATAATTGACGATACACCTGAGGCAGTAGTAATCTCTGGTTTTGATCCGATAAGAAGAGAAATAGCGAGAATTGCCCTTGAGAAGTTGATTGAAGATGGCAGAATACACCCAGCAAGGATAGAGGAAATGGTAGAAAAAGCCAAGAAAGAAGTAGACAACATGATAATAAAGGCTGGAGAAGAAGCGGCTTTTGAAGTAGGCGTACACGGATTGCACCCTGAACTCATAAAACTTCTGGGAAGACTCAAATTCAGAACTAGCTATGGTCAAAATGTTCTCAAGCATTCCATAGAAGTTGCTCATCTTGCTGGGCTTATGGCTTATGAATTAGGGGCAGATGCCTCAATTGCTAAAAGAGCAGGGCTTTTGCACGACATAGGAAAGGCTGTAGACCATGAAGTGGAAGGCCCTCACGTGATGATAGGTGCAGAGCTTGCAAAAAGATATCACGAGTCTGACGCAGTGGTACATGCGATTATGGCTCATCACAATGATGTTGAGCCTCAAACGATTGAAGCAGTTCTGGTTCAGGCAGCTGATGCGATTTCGGCGGCCAGACCGGGTGCAAGGCGGGAGGCTTTAGAGGCTTATATAAAGAGGCTTGATAAGTTAGAGCAAATTGCTAATTCTTTTGAAGGCGTGGAAAAAGCTTATGCTATTCAGGCAGGAAGAGAAATAAGGATAATGGTAAAACCTGAGGCTATAAGCGATGACGAACTTGTGATATTGGCTAGAAATATAAGCAAGAAGATTGAAGAAGAAGTGGAATATCCTGGACAGATTAAAGTGACAGTCATAAGGGAGACGGTGGCTATTGATTATGCAAAATAAAGATTTTGAAAAAAAGCGTGCGTTTCGCACGCTTTAAAAGTTTATAAATTTGTGCAATAATAATTGGTAGGAGTTTTTCTAAAAAATTTTACTCGGAGGTAGAAAATGAGAATACTCATTATAGGAGATATAGTTGGAAGACCTGGTAGAAATGCCTTGAAAGAACATCTAGAAGAGTTAAAAAACTTTTATAATGTAAATTTGGTAATAGCAAATGGTGAAAATGCAGCAGGAGGAAATGGAATAACCAGAAAAGTAGCTGACGAACTTTTTGAAATGGGAATTTCTCTTTTAACTACTGGAAACCACGTATGGGACCAGAAAGAAATACTTCAGTTCATAGATGAGGAACCTCGAATTTTAAGACCTGCCAACTATCTAGAAGGGACTCCTGGCAGAGGTTCTGCTGTGATAAACCTCGATGGAGTAAAAGTGGGCGTGTTAAACCTTCAAGGGACTACATTTATGCCCTGCAATAGAAATCCCTTTTTTGTGGCAATAGAAGAGGTAGAAAAATTAAAAGCCGAGACAAACATTATACTGGTGGATTTCCATGCAGAGGCTACTTCGGAAAAGATAGCGATGGGTTATTTCCTAGATGGAAAAGTGAGCTGCGTTTTTGGAACGCATACTCACGTTCAGACAGCCGATGAAAAAATCTTACCAAATGGCACTGCTTATATCACTGATATAGGGATGACAGGGCCTTATGAATCTGTCCTTGGAATAGATAAAGAACTGATAATAAAGAGATTTACTTCTTCTGTACCTCTCCGCTTTGAAGTAGCAAAAGGTCCTGCGCAAATAAATGGGATAGTGATTGAGGTGGATGAAAATACAGGCAAATCTTTGAGCATAGAAAGAATTAATAAAATTTGTACATAAAAAAGAAGGATTTTTTAAATTGGTGTAGAATATTTAAACCATGAGAAAATTATTTTTAAGGGGGAAAAAATAATGGAAGTATTAAAAGTTTCAGCAAAATCTAATCCAAATGCTGTAGCAGGGGCATTGGCAGGAGTGATAAGAGAACGGGGTGGTGCAGAAGTACAGGCTATAGGGGCAGGGGCAATAAATCAAGCTGTAAAAGCTGTCGCAATTGCAAGGGGGTTTGTGGCTCCCAGCGGGATCGACTTAATTTGCATTCCTGCTTTTACAGATATTGAGATAGACGGGGAAGAAAGGACAGCAATAAAATTGATTGTTGAACCTAGATGAGGAATAACCTGCGCTTCGCAGGTTATTTTAAATTTTTAGAAAAATTATGCTAAAAGAAAGGTTGGAGGAAATGTTTGCCGATTTGCACATGCATTCAAAAGCTTCAGATGGCACAAACTCTCCTCGCGAAGTAGTTAGATTGGCAAGAGCGCATGGACTTTCATGTATTGCATTGACAGACCACGATACAGTGGACGGCCTTCAAGAAGCAATAGAAGCATCTTTTGAACTTGGCATAGAAGTCATCCCTGGTATTGAATTTAACTGCTACTATAAAGACCAGGAAGTGCACATTTTAGGCTACTACATAGACTATGAAGATAGAGGCTTTGTTGACAAACTTGAAGAGATGAAAAAGCTTAGAAATGACAGAGCAAGAGCGATATTAAAAAAACTTAACGACTTAGGGATTAAAATCACTATCGAAGATGTGCTGGAGTTTACAAGTGAAAAGTTTATAGGAAGACCTCACATAGCAAGGGCCATGGTGAAGAAGAATTATGTGGGAAGTGTAAAAGAAGCTTTTGAGAAGTACATAAGAGTTGGAGGCCCTGCCTATGTAGAAAGATACCGCATCACTCCTATGGAGGCTATAGACTTGATCTTGGAAAATGGAGGAGTGCCTGTACTCGCTCATCCAGGACTTCTTTCTGATGACAGTGTCATTGAAGAGTTGGTAAAAAGAAACCTTGTAGGTATTGAGGTGTTTCATTCAAAACACACAGAAAGAGATGTTGAGAAATATTTTGAAAAAGCAAAGCAATACAATTTAATCATCACGGGAGGTTCAGATTTTCACGGGATAGAAGTTGATGGAAGAGACTTACTAGGTACGGTAAAACTGGATTATAAAAACGTAGAAATTTTAAAAAGTAAAGCTAGAAATTTGGATAGAAATTTGAAAACTTATAAGTTAAAATAATAATTGTGATTCATATGACAATTTGGAGGTGTAAAAATTGAATTTATCTCAAAATGCTTTACAAATTACTCCTTCAATGACTTTAGAGATAACGGCAAAAGCAAAACAGCTGAAAGCCCAAGGAGTGGATGTCATAGACTTTGGAGTCGGTGAACCGGATTTTGATACTCCTTCCTACATAAAAGAAGCTGCTATTGACGCTATAAAGAGAGGATATACTAAATACACTCCTTCATCAGGAATTCCCGAGTTAAAAAAGGCTATATGCGAAAAATTGCTAAAAGATAACGGACTTAGTTACACTCCTGAACAAATTGTGGTTTCAAACGGCGCAAAACATTCGATATACAATGCTCTTTCTGCAATTTTAAATCCTGGCGATGAAGTGATAATACCTGTACCTTACTGGCTAAGTTATCCTGAAATGGTAAGATTAGCCTACGGAAAACCTGTTTTCGTTCATACAAAGGAAGAAAATGATTTTAAAATAACCGCTGAAGAGTTAGAAAATGCCATAACTCCAAAGACAAAAGCTATAATTTTAAATAGCCCAAACAATCCTTCAGGAGCTGTCTACACTAAAGAAGAGTTAGAAGAAATTGCCAGAGTAGTTGAAGAAGCAAATATTTTTGTGATTTCTGATGAAATATATGAAAAACTCATATACGAAGGAGAACACGTTAGCATCGCTTCTTTTGGAGAAAAAATCAAAGAACTCACAATTGTAGTTAATGGTATGTCAAAGGCCTATGCCATGACTGGATGGAGAATAGGCTATACGGCTTCTTCACTAGAAGTTGCAAAAGTCATGTCAAATATTCAAAGTCACACTACATCAAACCCCAATTCAATTGCCCAGTACGCTAGCGTTGCTGCTTTACAAGGAGGAGAAGAAGAAATAGAAAAAATGAAAGAAGAATTTAACAGAAGAAGGCTTTATATGGTGGAGAGGGTAAATAAAATAAAAGATTTGAAATGTTCTACTCCAAAAGGAGCCTTTTATGTGATGGTAAATATAGAAAAATACATTGGTAGGGAGTTAAATGGAAAGACAATAAACGGTTCTTTGGACTTTGCAAGTGCTTTGATTGACGGAGCAAATGTAGCTGTGGTACCTGCTTTGCCTTTTGGAATGGACAACTATATAAGGATGTCCTACGCTACATCTCTTGAAAATATTAAGAAGGGCCTTGACAGAATTGAGGATTTTTTAAGTAAAAGCTAAATAAAGCGAATAAAAACGTAAACAAAAGCCCCTGTTTTTACATCTTACAGGGGCTTTAATAAATATTTTAAAAGCAGGAGGAAGGAAATATGAGAGAGGTTTATGAAACACCTTTGGTCACAAGGTATGCGAGTAAAGAAATGGCACAAATTTTTTCTGATGATGAGAAGTTTAAAACCTGGAGAAAATTGTGGGTGGCTTTAGCCAAAAGTGAAAAGGAATTAGGTCTTAATATAACTAATGAACAAATAGAAGAAATGGAAAAAAATATAGAAAATATAAATTATGAAGATGCGGAAAGGTTCGAAAAAGAATTCAGGCACGATGTAATGGCTCATATTCACGCTTATGGTCTTTTATGCCCAAAAGCAAAGCCTATAATTCACTTAGGGGCAACTTCTGCGTTTGTAGATGACAATACGGATATTATTTTAATGGATAGAGGGCTTCAGCTAATTGAGAAAAAGCTTTTAAAAGCGATAAAAGTCCTCTCTGAATTTGCACTAAAATATAAAGATTTACCAACATTGGGTTATACTCACTTTCAGCCTGCTCAGCTTACAACTGTAGGTAAAAGAGCCTGTCTCTGGATACAGGACCTGATCCTTGACCTTCAGGATTTAAGATACAGGCGTCAAAACATGATGCTGAGAGGAGTAAAAGGAACGACAGGTACTCAAGCTAGTTTTATGGAACTTTTTGATGGAGATGAGGAAAAGGTAAAAGAGCTTGACAGGTTGGTTGTAGAAAAGATGGGGTATAAAAAATCCTTTCCTGTAACAGGTCAGACTTACACTCGAAAGTACGATTTTATGATTTTATCTGTGTTAAGTGGGATAGCTCAAAGTGCCCACAAGTTTAGCAACGACATAAGGCTTTTGCAACATTTAAGGGAAATCGAAGAGCCTTTTGAAGAAAAGCAGATTGGCTCTTCTGCTATGGCCTATAAAAGAAATCCCATGAGAAGTGAGAGGATGGCGGCCTTATGTAGATATGTGATTGTAACATTGCTCAATTCTTCCATTACAGCTTCCAATCAGTGGTTTGAAAGGACTCTGGATGATTCTGCGAATAGAAGAATAGTGATTCCAGAGATGTTTTTGGCAACAGACGCTATTTTAAATCTCTATATAAACATAGCTTCCGGGTTGAAAGTGAACGAAAAAGTGATTGAGAAAAACGTAAAAAGAGAACTTCCATTTATGGCTACAGAAAAAATTTTAATGGCGGCTGTGAAAAAGGGCGGAGATAGACAGGAATTGCACGAAGCCATAAGAGTATATTCCTTAAAGGCTGCTGAAGAAGTAAAAAATGGCGAAGACAATAGACTGCTTGAGTATATCAAGCAGGATAAAAGATTTGGCCTTTCTCATGAGGAAATTCTTGACCTTACTGATCCAAGAAAGTTTACAGGCAGATCTGCAAATCAGGTAAAGGAATTTATTGAAGACCATGTAAGACCTCTTCTTGATGGGATAGAAGACATAGAAGTCAAAGTAGAAGTTTAAAAACTTTCACTTTCCACATCCCAATATCATAAAATAGGATTGAAAATGATATTGGGATGTGGTGTGATATGGGAATATGGCCCGTATTTTTTGAAGGGTATAGAATTGAAAAGAAGGCAGAAAAAGAGATATCTAAGGAATTGGAACAGGTGGATGAGAAAAAGCTGCAGGAAGAGGCTTTAAGAGAATTAAATTCTCTCATAGGGCTTCATAAAGTGAAAGAGATTATTTATGAAATTTACGCTTTTTCTCAACTTCAGATGAAGCGCAAAAAAGAAGGCCTTGCCACTGACTCCATAGTGCTTCATATGATTTTCAAAGGCAATCCTGGGACAGGGAAGACCACTGTGGCGAGGATTCTTGGGAAGCTCTTAAAAGGCATAGGTGTGCTGGAGAAGGGGCATGTGGTAGAAGTTGAAAGAGCAGACCTTGTGGGGGAGTACATAGGACATACAGCCCATAGGGTGAGGGAAAATGTGAAGAAAGCCTTGGGAGGCATTTTGTTTGTAGATGAAGCGTATTCTCTGGCAAGGGGTGGAGAAAAAGACTTTGGCAAAGAAGCCATAGATACTTTAGTAAAAGAAATGGAAGACAATAGAAACAAATTCATTTTAATTCTGGCAGGTTACAAACATGAGATGGAATATTTTTTGAACACAAATCCGGGCTTAAGGTCCAGATTCCCGATACAAATAGATTTTCCAGATTACACAATTGAAGAACTCCTGCAGATTGCTGAAGTTATGGTAAAAAACAGGCAGTACAAACTGACAGAAAGTGCAAAGAGAAAGCTTATGAAGATACTGATAAAAAATGATGCCTCTAGAGAGATGGGGAATGCCAGAATGGTGAGAAATATCATTGAAAAAGCAATAAGAAAGCAGGCTGTGAGGGTTTTGAATAAAGTAAATATAACAAAGGAAGATTTAATAACAATAGACAGCATTGACATACGTGAAGATTAAGTCTTAAAAAAGATCCTGTAGGCATTTTCGCCTTCTATTTTTATTTTTAGCTGTTCTTCTAAATCTACTTTTTCCCATTCTTTGTAATAGCGCAAAGGAGAGAGCAAAGGAAAGTCACTTCCAAACAAAATCTTGTCTTCTATTCCAATTATTTTTACTGCACGGTATATTTGTGGAATATAAAGGTAAGGAGAAGCAGCAGTGTCATAATAGACATTTTTTAAAGTCTCTTTAACTTCAGGCATTAATTCATAAAAAAGAAGTCCTCCGCCCCAGTGAGCGTAAATTATCACATTGTCTGGATTGTTTAAAGCAAAGGAATAAGCCTGCTCGGGGCCCATTTTACCTTTTCCTGGATAGTAATGTCCTACCAGCTCATTTACATGCATCAATATTGGGAGATTTAATTCGCGGCAGATAGAAGCAAATTTGCCTATTTCATCTTGCTTGCTTATATCCACCCTCACAGCTTCGGGAATTATCTCGCCAACCCCTTTTAGTCCTTTTTCAACACACCTTATGATCTCTTTTTCTGTGTCTTTGTGATTTAAAGGTACGACAGCAAAACCTATAAATCTATCTGGGTACCTTTTTACTACTTCTATCACATAATCATTAAATTCTCTTGCAAGCCCCATATCCAAACAGGAGAAACCAAAAACCACTGCTTTATCTATACCAGCCTTTTTCATCTCTTCCAACACATCTTCTGCTGTTGCGAATTTTGCTTTAGGGCTTGAGTGCAGCAGTTTGAAATGTTCATCCCTCTCCATGTTTTTATCAATATTCTTTATAAATTCTGGAGGCAATATATGTACATGGGAATCTATTCTCACATACACACCTTCTTTTCTTGGTAAATTGCTTTTATAGATAAATTATATCACCTTTTCGTGTTTTCACAAACTCTTTTAAGTGCTATAATAGTATTGCTTGTAAACTTAAGACTAGAGAGAGGTTGATAAAATGACATCGCAGGAATTTTTAAAAAACAACTTTAATATTCCGCCAAAAGTCATTGAATTGATAGAAAGCGCTGAAAAGAGCTGTTTAGATATATTTAAAAAAATTGATGAAATAGTCGAGTACAACCAGTACAAAGTGATATACCATTTTCAAAAGAATAAATTGAGCGATATTCACTTTAATGGAACCACAGGTTATGGATACGGCGATATTGGAAGAGATGTGATAGAAAAAATATATGCTGGCATTTTTGGAGCAGAAGACGCCTTAGTAAGGCCTCAAATCGTTTCTGGAACCCATGCCATATCAATTGTACTTTTCGGCAATTTAAAACCAAATGAAGAGCTAATTTCGGCTTCTGGAAAGCCCTATGATACATTAGAAGAGGTGATAGGTATAAAAGGGGAGGGGAGGGGAAGTTTAAGAGAGTGCGGTATTATTTATAAGGAAGTTCCTCTTCTTGAAAATGGGGAAATGGATGTAGAAGGCATAAAAAAGGCCATAACTTCAAAAACAAAGATGATAATGATTCAAAGGTCAAAGGGATATGATTATAGAAAGTCCTTTACTATAGCGGAAATAGGGGAAGTGATTAAAGAGATAAGAAAAGTAAAAGAGGACATAATAGTCTTTGTAGATAATTGTTATGGTGAGTTCACAGAAAAAAAAGAACCTACGGAAGTAGGGGCTGATATCGTAGCTGGTTCTCTCATAAAAAACATAGGAGGAGGGATTGCACCTACAGGAGGCTACGTGGTGGGTAAAAAAGAACTTGTGGAAAATGCTTCTTATAAGCTTTACGCTCCAGGAATAGGAAAAGAAGTAGGGCCCTCCCTTGGCTTTAATAGACTGATACTTCAAGGCCTGTTTTTTGCTCCAAAAGTAGTTGGAGAAGCTTTAAAGGGGGCAGTACTTCTTTCAAAAGTCATGTCGGATTTGGGTTATGAAGTACTGCCGGAATACAATGAAGAGAGGACAGATATAGTACAGGCTGTAAAATTTAGAACAGAGAAAGAGCTCATATCCTTTATTCAAGGAATACAGTTGGGCTCTTATGTTGATGCTCATGTACTTCCCGAACCTTGGGACATGCCAGGCTATCAGGACAAGGTGATAATGGCAGCAGGCGGATTTATTCAAGGTTCTTCTATAGAGCTAAGCGCCGATGCGCCTATAAGAGAGCCTTATACTGCCTATGTACAGGGAGGCTTGAGTTATCCTCAAGTTAAATTGGCCATATCCATAGCTCTCAGCAGAATTTATTCTTGAGATAAGGGGTTTTTATTCACAGCCTCTCTAAGCTGTGAGTCGTCCACATGTGTGTAAATCTGCGTGGTTGAAACGTTAGAATGCCCCAAAAGCTTTTGCAATGTACGTATATCTACGTTTCCGTACCTGTACATTAAAGTAGCTGCTGTGTGGCGAAGTTTGTGAGCAGAGTATTTCTTGCCTTCTAAATTAGCATGTTTTAAATGCTTTTTAACCAAGTATTGAACAGTTTTTACGCTTATCCTCTTCAGTCTTTTACTCAAAAACAGGGCCTTTTTGTCTTTCACGCCTTCTTTGGGCCTTACTTTGAGGTAATCGCTTATAGCCTTTATACAAGCCTCATTTAGGTAGATAGTCCGCTGCTTATTTCCTTTTCCTATGACAGTCAATTTGTCTTCTTTTATATCATCAAGATTTATATTTACAAGCTCTGAAACCCTTAAACCACAGTTTAGAAAAAGAGTTATAATAGCGTAATCTCTTTCTTTAAAAGGACCATCTATAGAGTTTAAAAGCTTTTTGCTTTCTTCTAAGGTCAGATAAATAGGATGCCTTACTGAAAGTTTAGGAGATTCTAATTCCTGTGTAGGATTTTTACTTATGACTTTTGCTTTTCTGTAAAGGTAATTGTAAAAAGACCTTAGACTTGCAACTTTTCTTGCGCGAGCAGGGGGAGTATTAGACCTTTCATTTGTCACAAAAGAAAGATAGGCATAAAGGTCGTTTAAATCAACAGACTCTATAAGGTCGATATCAACGTCAGAAATGTCTATTTCATCAAAGGGAATATCATCGCTTACTTTTCCGCGCCTTTTCTTTAAAAAGCGGAAAAATAAAATAAGGTCATAAGCGTAAGCCTTTATAGTATTAGGTGACCTGGCTTTTACAGTGGAGAAGTAGTTCAGAAACTCTTCCAATATAGGGGGATACTTTAAAGCCTCCATAAATGAAAGCTCCTTTCTTTTTATAGTCCAAAATCTAATTATACGAAATAGATATTTCGTATAATTACATAATCTATGGTACCACACAAACAAGGAAAAATCAAGCACAAAAACTAAAAGAGAATCCCAAAACTTAGGGATTCTCTTTTATGTGTTTTTTTATTTGTTCTGTGGCCAGTCTGTCGCACAAGTTGTTGTACTCATTATCAGAATGACCTTTAACCTTAATCCAGTTTATCTGATGCGGTTTAGAAACTTCTAATAACTCTTTCCATAAGTCCTGATTTTCTACTGGAGTTTTGTCAGATTTAAGCCAGTTGTTCTTCTGCCACTTTTCAATCCATCCCTCATTAAAAGCGTTTATTAAATAACTGCTGTCGCTATATAAATTCACCTTACAAGGCCTTTTTAAAGCCTTTAAACCCTCAATGGCTGCCTTTAATTCCATCCTGTTATTTGTGGTGTTTTCTTCAAACCCTGATATTTCTTTTTTTATTCCTTTATATATCAAAACTGCCGCCCAGCCGCCTGGTCCAGGATTGCCGCTGCAAGCCCCATCTGTGTAGATTTCTACTATTTCGTTATTATTTTTCATTTTATTTCAGCCCTTTTGCCTTCTGATAAGCTGCAATCACAGCTTCAATCACCGCACTTCTCATACCGCTTTTTTCCAAAACTCTTATGCCTTCTATAGTAGTTCCCCCCGGAGAAGTGACCATGTCTTTTAACTGTCCTGGATGAAAGCCTGTCTTAAATACCATGCTTCCCGCTCCAGATACCGCTTTAGAAGCCAGTTTATAAGCTACATCTCTTGGCAATCCCAGCAGGACTCCTCCGTCTGCTAAGGCTTCTATAAACATGTATACGAAGGCTGGGCTGCAACTTGACACGGCCATTGCCACATCTATTAACTTTTCTTCTATCTCCACTATTTCTCCACAAGTGCTAAAAATCTTTCGCACAAGTTCTTTGTCTTCTTCTTTTACTTCTTCGGAATATGTAACGGCCGTTATGCCTTCTCCTATTAACGCAGGAGTATTAGGGATTGTCCTAACTATTTTCCCCCTGCCCAAAAGCTTTTTTACATGGTCTATAGTAATCCCTGGAGCTATCGTGATTATTATTTTTTCCTCTGTCACTTTTTCTCTAATTTCCTTGAGCACTTCATCGTAAACATTTGGCTTTACCGCTACTATTACTACATCCGATTTTTCAGTTAATTCTAGATTGTCTTTAGCAGTAACTGTCCCAAACTCTCTTTCCAATCCTTCTACTTTTTCTCTTACAGGGTCATAAAGTATCAAGTCTTCTGCTTCCACAAAGTCTGACTTCAAAATACCCTTTATAAGGGCCATGCCCATGTTCCCGGCACCTATAAAGCCAATTTTCATCCTTTAAAACTCCCCTGTTTTTTAAATTATTTCAAAAAAACAGTATTAGTTAGGCCTAATACTGTTTTTTTGATCTTACTCCTCCTTCTTATCATCTTTCTCAGAACCTGAGAAGATGACAGGCTTTTGAGGAGAGATAGTAGAAATCGCATGTTTGTAAATTAGAAGCTGCTGTTTGCTTTCAGATTCTAACACAACTGTAAAATTGTCAAATCCTTTCACTGTACCTTTGAGCTGAAACCCATTTATAAGGTATACTGTGACTGGTACATGCTCCTTTCTCACTTGATTTAAAAAGATGTCTTGTAAATTAATAGCTGCTTTTGAACTTGCCATCTTTATCCCCCTTCTTTAATATGTATCATTTAGTTATATTCTATCAAAATTTCAATTTTCCTGCCAAGTATTCAAAAATATTTTCTCGAAGTTCCTCATAGGTTTTATAGTCATCTACAAAAAACCATTTGATAAAGTCATAAGCCTTAAACCACGTGATCTGTCTCTTCGCATACCTCCTTGTCCCCTTTTTGATTTTCTCTACGGCTTCCTCTAAAGAAATTTCCCCATTTAAATACTCGACAATTTCTTTGTAACCTAAAGCCTGCATTGAAGTGCCATATTTATTATACCCGATTTTTAGCAAGTTTACCACTTCTTCGACTAAATTATTTTTTATCATCTCATCTACTCTTCTATTAATTTTTTCGTACAAAAGCTGCCTGTTTTTATAGTTTAACCCTATCATTATCGGATCATATTCGGGATTTTTTCGCATTCCGCTCATCTTCTGATAATGAGAAATAGGTTTTCCCGTAAATTCGTACACTTCTAAGGCCCTTATAATTCTCCTTAAATCATTGGGATGAATTTTCCTCGCTGCCTCTGGGTCCACTTCTTTTAACTTTTCATACAAATAACTGGTACCGTAAGTTTCAGCGAGTTTTTTCATCTTTTCTCTAAATTCCTTGCTGCCTTCAAAATCAGAAAAGTGCATGATGTAAACGATGGAATTTATGTAAAGTCCCGTGCCTCCAACAATTATGGGAAGTTTTCCTCTTTCATGGATGTCTTTAATGATAGCCTTTGCTCTCTTTTCATATTCTGCTACGCTAAATTCTTCGTTAGGTTCCACTATGTCTATCATGTGGTGAGGTATGCCTTGCATCTCTTCCTTTGTAATTTTCGCTGTGCCAATGTCCATGTATTTGTAAATCTGCATGGAATCAGCAGAGACTACTTCACCGTTAAATCTCTTTGCTACATCAACAGCCAATCTTGATTTTCCAGTGGCAGTAGGCCCTACAATAAGAACAATTTGTATAGCCATCCCATCACCCTTACTTGATTCGTTTAAACATCTTCTCAAGCTGGGTCTTAGTCATGGAAATTATGACAGGCCTGCCATGTGGACAGGTATAAGGATTTTCAGCTATTTTTAAATCCTCAAAAAGCTTATAGATTTCATTTTCGGAAAGGGTGTCCATGGCTTTTACTGCAGCCTTGCAGGCCATTGTCGCTATTTCTTCCTCTTTAAAAGAAACCTTACTAGAAAAATCTTTGTCCCGCAGCCTTTCTACAATTTCTACAAACAGTTTTTTAGCCTCAGGTTGACCTAAGATTACAGGAACCTCTCTTAACACAACAGAATTATTCCCAAATTCCTCAAAAACATACCCTAGCTTGTATAAAAGCTCCCTTTCCTGGCCTACAATTTCCATGTCGCCAGGCTGCAATTCAACAACAATTGGGAAAGTCACCTGTCTTGACTGCACTCTTTCGTATTGAGAGACTAACTTTTCGTATAAAATTCTCTCGTGAGCAGCATGCTGGTCAATTATATAAAATACATCACCTTTTTCTACAATCACATAAGTAGAAAAGAGAGTCCCTACTATCCTTATATCGCTGAGCCTTTTTACATTTCTTTCACTGTCAGAAGAACTCTCATGTTTAGGCGCTTTGTCAATCTTTTCTTCAGTTTTTACCTCTTCTCTTACAAAAATAGCTCCATCATCAGTTTTTTCTTTTACTTCAAAAAGAGGTAAAGATAATTTTACCTGCTCTCCTATTTGCCCTTCCTCATTTTTTAAGTCTTTTTCCAGCTTTACCTCTGGTATTAAGTTGCTTTCTCTGAGAGCTTCCCTTATGGTCCTGTACACAGACTCAAAAATTCTTCTATCGTCAGAAAATTTAACTTCAAGTTTTGAAGGGTGAATATTGACATCTATAAAGCGAGGATTTATTTCAAGGTATAAAAACACCCCTGGATATCTGTCAGAAGGCACATAAGTTTTAAAAGCCTCATCAACAGCTGCCGACAAAGTCTTGTTTTTTACGTACCTGCCATTTACATAAAAAAACTGCATATTTCTGTTAGAATAATTTAGAAAATTCTTTGTGGCAAAAGCCTTTACCTTCAAATCCTCCGCTTCAAATTCTGAAAAAATAAGGGCAGAATGTACCTCCTTGCCAAAAAGCCTCAAAATTACGTCTTCTATACTTCCATTTCCAGAAGTGATAAACTGTACCTTTTTGTCTTTCACGTACTTAAAAGAAATGCCAGGGTTTGAAAGACACAATCTAGTAACCACTTCTGTTACGTACATCGCTTCTGTAGAGGGCCTTTTTAAAAATTTTCTTCTCGCAGGCGTGTTAAAAAACACATCTTTTACTTCAACAGAAGTCCCCTTTTGGCATCCACATCTAGTCTTTTCTAATATTTTTCCACCCTCTACTACTAATCTAGTGCCAAAAGTCTCATTTTCTTCCTTCGTCTGTAATACAACTTTTGAGACAGCTGCAATGCTGGCGAGTGCTTCTCCTCTAAACCCCAAAGTTGTTATATTGAAAAGATCTTCATCGGATCTTATTTTACTCGTAGCATGTCTTTCAAAAGCCAGAACTGCATCAATCTCATTCATTCCGCATCCATCGTCCGTAACCTTTATATAAGGGATACCTCCTTCTAAAATTTCTACTGTGATGTTTTTACTTCCTGCATCAATAGAATTTTCTACTAGCTCTTTGACAATTGAGGCAGGTCTTTCAACCACTTCTCCGGCAGCTATCTTGTTTACCGTTTTTTCGTCGAGAAGATGAATTTTATTCATATCACTCCGCTCCTTAATGAGGCAGCCTTCTCTTTCAGCTTATAAAGATAAGTCAATGCCTGAAGAGGAGTCATATTGTCAGGATCGCAATTTGCAATCTCTTCTATCAGAGCATCTTTAGCAGAAGAAAATATGTCTATCTGAGTAAAAGCAAACTGAGAGACTGCCTCTTCTAACTCGTTTTTGACTGCTTTATCCCTTTCTAAAGCTTCAAGGATTTCTTTAGCTCTTTCAATTATGCTGTAAGGTAGCCCTGCTAATTTCGAAACCTGTATCCCATAACTTCTATCTGAACCGCCTGGGACTATTTTGTGAAGAAATATTATGTCATCTTCCCTTTCCTCTACTGATACATTAAAATTTCTCACTCCTCTTAACTTGCCTTCTAACTTGGTAAGCTCATGGTAGTGGGTAGCAAACAAAGTTTTGGCCTTTATCTTTTCATGGATATACTCAATCACAGCCTGTGCAATGCTCATCCCATCGTAAGTGCTAGTACCTCTTCCAACCTCGTCCAAAATAATCAGGCTTTTACTTGTAGCAGAATGAAGTATGTTTGCCACCTCAGACATTTCTACCATAAATGTGCTCTGGCCAGCAAAGATGTCATCAGAAGCCCCTACTCTTGTAAATATCTTGTCTACTATCCCTATTCTAGCGTAGGAAGCCGGTACAAAGCACCCAACTTGAGCCATGAGAACTATAAGAGCTACCTGTCTCATGTAAGTAGACTTACCTGCCATATTAGGGCCTGTTATTATCATGATTGGGTTTTCTGGCCCTATGTCTATGTCGTTTGCCACAAATCCTTCATCAGAAATCGTCTCAACGACAGGATGACGGCCTTCCTTTATGACAATCCTGTCTTCATAATCCACAATCGGCTTCACGTATTTATTTGTTTCAGCTACTTCTGCGAAAGATATTAAAACATCTATTATAGCTATGTATTTTGCAGTGTTTTGAATTCTCACTATCTGAAGTTCTACTTTTTCTCTTATTTCATTGAAAAGCTCATATTCCAGCTCAATTAGCTTTTCCTCCGCTCCCAGTATTGTCTCTTCAATTTCCTTAAGCTCTGGCGTCACATACCTTTCTGCATTAGCCAGTGTTTGTTTTCTGATATACCTATCTGGTACCTGAGGAATGTTTGACTTTGTAACTTCAATGTAATACCCGAATACCTTATTATAGCCTATCCTCAAGTTTTTAATTCCTGTCTTTTCCCTCTCCTCAGCCTCTAAATTTGCAATCCAGTTTTTACCTTCAGTTGAGGCCTTTCTCAATTTATCTACCATTTCATTGTATCCGTCTTTTATGATATTTCCCTCTTTCAACTGATTGGAAGGGTCGTCTTTTATAGATTTATCTATAAGTTCATATACGTCTTGCAAAACATCTAATTTTTCATAAATTTCTTTTAAAAGCCTGGAAGAAAATTTTGATAAAATATTCTTTATCTTTGGCAAGTTTTGTAAAGAAAGCTTTATAGAAATGAAATCTTTAGGCGTAACACTTTGATACACTATTTTGCTCGCTAGCCTTTCTAGATCGTATACTTTATTGAGGAGTTCTTTCAACTCAATTCTCTCTCTGTAATTGTTGAAAAGTTCTTCTACTGCATCAAGCCTTTTTTCTATCTCATCTTTGTCGATTAAAGGCTCTTCTAGCCATTTTTTTAGAAGCCTGCCTCCCATAGGAGTAACAGTTCTATCCAACACTCCTAAGAGAGAACCTTTTTTTGACTTGTTTCTGTTAGACTCCAGAATTTCCAGATTGCGTATTGCGTTACTGTCAAGGCCCATATAGGAATTATCCTGGTACAAAGTCAATTTATTTATGTGTTTTAAAGAAGTTTTTTGAAGCTCTTTTAGATACGAAAGTAAGGCTCCAAGGGAATGAATTACAAATTTTTTATCCTCAAGCTCTAACTCTTCTACTTTTTTGTCAAATTGCTTTTCAATGAGCTCAGAACTTGCCTCATAGTTTAAAGGCTTATAGGCATTGACAGCACAGTTGTTGTTTTTAAATACTTTTATGTATTTATTGTTTTTTAAAAATTCTTCATTGGAAATTATCTCAGAAGGACTGTATTTGGCTATTTCATCGTATATTCTCTTCCCGTCTTTACAGTTTTTAATTTCTGTAGCATAAAGCTCTCCTGTTGTCACATCAACGGCACAAATACCGTAATTGTCTTTTTCTCTATATACAGAAACTAGATAATTGTTAGATTTTTCGTCCATGGACTCAGGATTTATTATAGTCCCTGGAGTGTATATTCGCACCACATCTCTTTTTACCAAGCCTTTTGCTTTTGATGGGTCTTCTAATTGCTCACATATGGCGACTTTATATCCCTTTTTTACAAGCTTATCAATGTAGAAATCTGCCGCATGATATGGAACTCCTGCCATGGGAGCCCTTTCTTCTGTTCCTGCATCTCTGCCAGTTAAAGCAATTTCAAGTTCTTTTGCTGCAATTTCTGCATCTTCGTAAAACATCTCATAAAAGTCACCAAGGCGGAAAAAAAGTATCGCATCCTTGTATTTTTCCTTTATTTTAAGGTACTGTTCCATCATTGGAGTTACAGACATTTTTAGCACCTCCGACTCCTCTTTATTATACCATAAAACTGCGCTCTTTCTAGAGCGCAGTTTTACCTTAGAACTTCTACCAATTCTCCTTGCATTGTCCAGGCTTTAGTCTCGGTTATTTTCACGTTTGCCAGCTTGCCAATAAGACTTTCGTCTCCTATGAAATGGACGACTTTATTTGTTCTAGTGCGGGAAGTGAGCTTATTGGGGTCTCTTTTGCTGACTCCTTCTATAAGGACTTCTACTACTTTCCCTTTGAGTTCTGCACTTTTTTCAAGGCTTATTTTGTTCTGAAGCTCTATAAGCCTTATCAAACGATCTTTTTTCACTTCGTCATCTACCTGGTCTGGCATGGAGGCTGCTGGAGTCCCTGCCCTTTTAGAGTACATAAAAGTGTAAGCGCCGTCAAACCTTACTCTTTCTACCAAATCAAGAGTCTGCAAGAAATCTTCTTCTGTCTCTCCAGGAAATCCTACAATTATGTCTGTTGTAATTGCTATGTCAGGAATATTGGCTCTGACTTTATCAATTATTTCTAGATAATGCTCTCTAGTATAACGCCTGTTCATCCTTTTTAATATTTTATTGCTGCCCGCCTGGACAGGAAGATGGAGGTGCTCACATACTTTGTCGAGGTCTCTCATAGCGTATATTAATTCATCTGAAATATCCTTTGGGTGGGAAGTCATAAACCTTATTCTCTCTATCCCTTTGATGTCATTTAACATATAAAGGAGCTTAGCAAAATTGATGTCTCCCCCCAGGTCCTTTCCGTATGAATTTACATTTTGACCCAATAATGTGATCTCTTTGTACCCTTTTTCTGCTAGTTCTTTTACCTCTGCTATTATGTCTTCAGGCCTTCTGCTCTTTTCTCTTCCTCTCGTGTATGGAACTATGCAGTAGGTGCAAAAATTGTTGCACCCGTATATTATATTGACCCACGCTTTAAGATTGCTATCTCTTCTTATAGGTAACCCTTCAATTACATTTTGAGTATTTTCAATCACATCTATCACTTGCACGCGAGAATTTAAGGCTTGCCATAGAAGTTCCGGGAATTTATAAATATTGTGAGTGCCAAAAACAATATCTACATGAGGATACTTTTCTCTTATAGCCTCCACTATGTGCTTTTCCTGCATCATACATCCAGAAATACCAATGATGAGATTGGGATTTCTATTTTTTAGTTCCTTTATCTGGGACACTCTTCCTAATACCCTTACCTCCGCGTGTTCTCTCACAGCACAAGTATTAAAAAGTAAAACATCTGCTTTTTCTAAATCTTCTGTATATTTATAGCCCATTTCCTCCAGCATACCAGCCAATTTTTCAGAGTCGTGCACATTCATCTGGCATCCGTAAGTTTCAATGTGATAATATACTTCTTTTCCTCTGTTTTCCCGAGCAATTTCTTCCATTATTTCTCTCTGTTTTTTTAGCTCTTCTTCAGAAACATAGTAGGAATTACGCATCTTTATGACACCTCTTCATTTTTGAAAACTGATTTTTTTGTAGAAAAAAGTCCTGACAGGTTCAAAATTATACCTATAAGGCAATATTATCTGCTCGGTACTTCCGACGAAAAATATACCGTCTTCATTTAAAGACTCATAAAATTTTCTATACACTTTATCTTTAGCAATGTCATTAAAATATATTAGCACATTTCTGCAGATTAGCAAATCAATATTTTTTGGATACTCGTCTTTTAAAAGGTCATGCTTTTCAAAGCGGACTGCCTTTCTTATTTCTTCAGAAATTTGATAGTATTTCTCGTCTATTTTTTTAAAAAATTTTTTTACATACTCCGGATAAGGAATTTTACTTACCGCATCCACAGAATAAATGCCCTTTTTTGCTTTTTCCAATGCCCTTATATCAATATCAGTTGCAATTATCGTTACATCCTTTAAATCTATGAATTTTGTCAAAAGCATTGCAACGGAGTAAGGCTCTTCTCCAGTAGAACAAGCAGCGCTCCAAACCCTAAATCCTTTTTTTACAATTGTAGGCAGCAAATCTTTTTCTAAAATTTCCCATTGATTTGGGTTCCTAAAAAACTCCGTGACGTTTATGGTTATATAATCTAAAAATTCATCGTATAATACTTTATCAGTGAGCAATGCGTTATAGTATTCGTCGTAAGATTTAAATTTTTTATTGGCAATAAGAGATTCCAAACGCCTTTTCATCTGCTTTTCTTTGTAAAGGGATAGGTCGATTCCAGTAAGTTTGTATACTTTTTTAACAAATTCCTCATAGCCTACCATAAATATCTTCACTCCTAATTATAGAAAAAAGTGGCTATAAAAGCCACACAGGATTAGAAAATCTTATATTTTAGAAGTTAGCAACTTTAACTGGTTTCTCAAATACCCCCCGCTTGACCTCTGTTGCAGTCATATTCTCTGCCTTTAACATTCTCGCTATATAATTAACGCCATCCCACGGGTTGACATGGTCACCGCACGTGAATACGTCAACCGCGGCATAGCCCAGTTCTGGCCACGTATGAATGGTTAAATGAGACTCTGATATGACTACTACTCCGCTTACGCCCTGGGGATTAAATTTGTGAAAAGCCACTTCTCTGACTTCTGCGCCAGTTGCTATTGCAGCTTGGACCATGATATCTTCGATCATTTCCACATCGTCTAAAATCCTGCTGTCACAACCGTAAACTTCTGCCAAAATGTGGCGACCCAAAGCATTCATTTTGTATCGTGCCTCCTTTACTAAAATTTTGTTCCCATTCAATGACTTTAATTTTATCAAATTTTTCTCTTTTGTCAAGGCTTTTTACATGACAGTTTAATTTTATCAGATTTTTTTGTTTTGTCAAGGCTTTTTACATGACATAACTAAAATTTTTTCTTCAAAATTTCTCCCAAGTTTATTGTTAATTCCTGGTATTCAGTTTGCTTTATATCATCTTCCCCTTCAAAAGGAGGCACTTCTTTTAAGCTTATTCTATCGGAGGATACTTCCAATACTTCTACTGTTATAATATCCTCTGGAGAATAAGATTTGATACTTTTTTCTAAATTATTTTTGTGCACCAAACCTTCAACTCCAGGCTCTAGTTCTGCAAATACGCCAAAAGGCATAATCCGAGTAATCTTGGCTTTTAAAATATCTCCTTCGTGATACTTTTCCTTCACATTTTCCCATGGGTTTGGTAGAAGTTTTTTAAGGCTTAAAGTAATCTTTCCTTCTTTTTTATCCACTTTAAGCACATATGCAGACACTTTATCACCAGGTTTTATTACTTCTTCAGGAGATTTAATCCTTCCATGCCCTAACTCACTTATGGGTATAAATCCATCCATTCCTCCCAAATTCACAAAAGCTCCCTTTGGTATTATCCTGCTGACTTTCCCCTCTATTACATCCCCTTCTTCAAGCCTTTCAAGAAGCTCAGCCTTCATCTTTTCCTCTTCTAATTTGATGACTTCTTTGCGGGAAGCTATAATTTTTTTGCCAGGAACATATTCAATTATTAGAAGTTCTAATATTTTTCCCAAGTACTCTTCCAAATTTTCCACTCTTTTTGTTGAAAGATGGGAAGCAGGTATAAATAGCCTTTTACCTAAAGAATAAGCAATAACTCCTCCCTTTACAACCTTAACAACTTCCCCTTTTACTATCTCTCTATTTTTATAGGCTTTCTCAATTTTTTCTTCCCCTAATTTCTCTTCTGCTTTAATCTTTGAAGCAACAACGCTTCCCTCTTCGTTTTCTACCATCACTATATATAAATCAAGCTCTTCTCCTTCATGAAAATTAGAAAGCACGTCAAATTCGGGATTTAAAGAGAGTTCTTCTTTGGGCACAAAGGCTTCTCCTTTATATCCTATGTCTGCAACAACTCCATCTTCCAGTACTTTTACTACCTTGCCTTTCACAATGTCTCCCGCCTTAATGGGCCTAAAAACATACCCTTCTAAAAAATCATTCATTCTCATCTTCTCCTTTTAATGATTTAATTTTCTCTATGACTTCTTCAATCACATAATCAGGTGTAGAAGCTCCAGCGGTTATGCCGATAATATCATGCCCTTTTAACATTTCGAAAGTAATTTCATCGGCCCTTTCTATGTGATAGGTGTTTTTACAGTTCTTTTCACATATTTTTCGCAACTTCTGAGTATTGGAACTGTGTTTGCCACCTATCACAAACATCACATCCACCTTTTTAGAAAGGGCATCTGCTGCTTCCTGCCTCTTTTGTGTAGCATTACAGATTGTGTTAAAGTAAACCAGCTCTTTGGCCTTGCTTTTTAAAACTTCAAGTATGTCTTCCCAGTGCTTTTCAATCAGGGTAGTCTGAGATACTGCGCAAGCTTTTTCAAAAAAAGGTAAATTCTCTGCTTCCTCTACAGAATTTACTATGTAAGCTTTATCTTCACACCATCCATTTACCCCTATAACTTCTGGATGGTTCTTATCTCCCACAATCACTATATCATACCCTTTTTTATAGTACTCTTCAACTATGTTCTGCACTTTCTTTACAAAAGGACAAGTTACATCTATGATTTCTACACCCTTTTGTTCTAGGAATTCGTACAACTTTTTTGAAATTCCATGACTCCTTATTATCAACCTATCCCCTTTTAAAAGCTTTTCTAGCTCCTCTTCTTCTATAACTCTTACCCCTTTTTCTTCTAAGTCTTTCACCACTTGAGGATTGTGAATGATTTCTCCTAAGGTGTATAGCCTTGTATCTTTTTGTTTGTTTAGTTCCTCATAAGCTATTTCAATTGCCCTCTTTACACCAAAACAAAATCCCGCGTGTTCAGCAATTAAAATTTCCATCTCAATCCTCCTAAATTAATTTAGCAATCTCTTTCATTATTTCTTCACCAATTTCTGCTAACTGTTGGGAGGAAAGCTTGGAATCATAATATTTCTCAAAAGTCATTGGCTTGCCAATATTTATAATAACTCTTGAAAACAGTCCGTATCTCCCCTTAATTCCTACAGGTACAACAGGAGCCTTTGACTTTATGGCCAACATTGCCACCCCTGGCTCTGCCCTCTGGAGCTTGCCTGTTTTGCTTCTCGTCCCTTCAGGAAAAATTCCCACTGCCCTTCCTTTTTTCAAATGGTTTAAAGCAGTTTTTATGGCGGATAAGTCCGCAGTGCCTCTTTTTACAGGAAAAGCTCCAAGGCCTGTCCCTAAAAGAAGCTTTAAAAAAGGATTTCTAAAAAGCTCTTCTTTCGCCATAAAATATATGCGCCTGTTTAAAAGTGCTCCGACAACTGGCGGATCCAGCAGGCTTATGTGATTAGGGCATATTATGACAGGCCCTTTTTTAGGGATATTTTCAAGGCCTTTTACCTTAATCCGAAATATGACTTTTACAATTGCTCTCACTATGACTTTCGCAAAATAATAAAACATATCAGATTTCCCCTTTTGTATTCTTCCTTATTGCTTCATAAACTCTTTCTACAACTTCTTCCTCTGTAAGGTCAGTAGTATCGATTAGGATTGCGCCTTCTGGAATTGTCAAAGGAGAAGTCTTGCGACCTGAATCCAAACTATCTCTTTTTTTTATTTCTTCTAACACTTCCTCGTATTTTACCTCTGTACCTTTATTTTTCAACTCTTCATAGCGCCTTCTTGCCCTCTCTTCCAGAGAAGCTGTAAGAAAAAATTTAAACTGGGCATCTGGGAGCACGACAGTGCCGATGTCTCTGCCGTCCATTACGACATTTTTTCCCTCTGCAATCTTTCGCTGTTTCTTCACTAGAATTTCTCTTACTTCAGGTATTTGCGACACAACGGAGACTTTTTCCGAAATGATGGGCTTTCTAATCTCCTCTGAAACATCTTCCCCGTCTAAGAATACCCTTTCTCCATCGAGAGAAATATCGCTTTTACGAGCTACTTCAACTATTCTTTCCTCATCCTCCAGAGAAATGTTCTCCCTTAAAACTTTTAAAGTAATTGCCCTGTACATCGCACCTGTGTCTATGTAGGTAAAACCTAAAAGCTTTGCAAGTTTTTTTGCTGCAGTGCTTTTTCCTGCCCCTGCAGGACCATCAATAGCTATTTTTACAGTCAAGTTTATCACCTCAGGCCAAATCAGGTCTTAAATTTTTTGCTTCCTTAAGATATACATGTTTTACTTCCTGTTTTTCATCTATATTTGTAAAAATTGCCACTCTTATGCACTTAGGTAAACTTCCATTAACCTCCATTTCCTGAAAACACATCATGGGAACGTCATCAAATTCCATCTCTTTTCTCACAGCCTCTGCTGGATACGCAGCAGTTAGGTCTTTTGTAGCACTAAAAAAAATGCTTATCAAGTTTTCTTTTTTTAGCCCGTTCCTTCTCATAATTTCTTCTATCAGAATAACCGTATCTTTAAAAATATCTTCTCTTGTGTTTTCAGTAGTGATAGCACCTCTTATAACCTTTATAGCACATTCTCCTTTCTTCTGCTTCTTCAGTTTTATTATACCATAAACGCTATTTTAGTTTAACCATGCAGACTTTTTGTACATTTTTATCTACCCTTACCACTGTAGTATTTTGAGGCTCAATCACATTGTCACTTATGGCTGTTACTTTAAAGTGGAGAGGTTCGCTCTCTTTCGTCCCATCTATCTCCAAAATTTGGTTTGGCTTTACTGGAATTGTTATAGATTTCTTATAAAAATTAGAAACTGGCTCTCCATTTACCAGAATATAAGAATTTGGGGCTTTGTCCTTTTCTACTACTTCAATTGTGACTTTTCCTTCTTGAGATAAATTAGAATCTAAAAAGACGTGAGCATCTTCTTTTCCAATAAAAAGCTGGGCAATTGCAATGCTCAAAAGGCCCATCATTATAAGAATTGCCAGCACTACTTCGCTGTCTACATACCTTTTTAAAGTCCTTTTTCTCCTTTTCCCCACATCCACCCCTCCTTTTCTAGTCTATATATTATGCCCTGTAAACAAAAAAATGCAGGAAAAATGGTTTTCACGCATTAACCCCTGCTACATATCCTGTAGAAAAAGCAATTTGAAGGTTAAATCCTCCTGTAAGTCCATCTACATCTATAACTTCTCCGGCAAAGAAGAGCCCTTTTATTATTTTAGACTCCATAGTTGAAGGGTTTATTTCTTTTACAGAAACTCCTCCGCCCGTGACAATAGCCTCTCTTATTGGTCTTAACTCTCTCACTTTAAAAGTCAAATTTTTTAAGGTTTTTACAAGCTGTTTTCTTTCCACCTTTGTTATACTTCTCACTTTTTTATCAGGGTCTATATCAGACCTTTTCAAAATGTATAAAATAAGAGATTGAGGGAGCAAATCCTTTAAAGCGTTTTTTATATCTTTATTCGGGTACTTCCCGAAATCCCTTAAAACTCTTTCTTCCAGCTTTTCTTCTGTTAAAGCTGGTTTTAAGTCAATTTTTATAAAAACCTCACCTTTTTCAAGGTAATCATAAATAAATCTGCTCAAAATAAGTATTACAGGGCCTGAAAGCCCAAAATGAGCAAAAAGCATCTCGCCAAATTCCTCTTTTATCACTTTTTTGCCCTGTATAGCATAAACTTTTACATTTTTAAGAGAAACGCCCATTATCTCTCTCACATTCTCCTGAGTTACTATAGGTACAAGGGCAGGAAAAGGTTTCACAATGGTGTGTCCCAGCTTCTCAGCCATCGCATATCCGTCTCCTGTAGACCCGGTGGCAGGATAAGACAAGCCTCCTGTTGCCAAAATCACACTGTCGCAGGGTAAAAAGTCATCCCCTACCCTTATACCGGCTACCTTTCCATCCTCTGCTATTATTTCTTCAACTCTTGAATTATAAAAAATTTTTACTCCGTTCTTTTCAAGCAGGTTTTTAAAAAAATCTCTCACATCTATCGCTCTATCAGATGCTGGAAAAACTCTCATTCCCCTCTCTACTTTCAATTTGAGCCCATTATTTTCTAAAAATTCCATGAGGTCTCTGTTGGAAAACTGGCTAAAGGCACTATAAAGAAATTTACCGTTTCCAGGAATGTTTTCAAAAAAAGCATCTTTCTCCGCGAAATTTGTAATATTGCATCTGCCGTGTCCTGTAACCAGCAATTTTTTGCCGAGTATATTGTTCTTTTCAAAAAGGCTCACCTTTTTTCCTGTCATTGCTGCTGCCAGTGCCGCCATCATTCCAGCAGCTCCGCCGCCTATTACGAATACTTTTTTCATTTCTACTTCCTCTCTCCTAAATGGCAGGTATCGTTATACAAAACTAGAACTGCTTTTTTGTTTTCTTTTATATCTATTATGCTAAGAGAAGCATTATCCATTCTAAAGCTAGGGTAAAAGCTCAAATCGATTTCCAGCAATCCTAAAATTAGAGCTTTAATAGAAGTGCCATGAGATACAATTAGAATATTTTTTCCCCAATTCTCTTCTACAATCTCTTTTGTCTTTGTGAGCATTCTCTTTTGGACCTCTTTTAATGTTTCCGCATTTTCTATAAGGACATGTCTAGGATCTGTTTTCCAGAGGTCATAAAGTTCTTGATAGTTTTCTTCTATCTCCTTCGCAGTAAGCCCTTCCCAAACTCCAAAGGACATTTCCCTAAATTCCTCTATTTTTACTATGGGGGCATTTATCTCTTTTGAAATTATTTCTGCGGTGGTATAAGCTCTTTTTAAGTCACTAGAATATATACAATCTATGTTTTCCCCTTTCAGTCTTTTTGCAAGCAATTCAGCCTGTTCCAACCCTAATTGGGTCAGTTCAATATCTTTCATACCCTGCATTCTGCTCTCTAAATTCCACTTTGACTGGCCGTGCCTTGCTATATAAAGTCTTGTAACCATTTACTTTTCATTTCCTCCCAGTTATGCAAAATTAAGATAAAAGATTTGGTCTCCATAGGAAAGCTTAGATACTTTCCATTCTCTAGGACTTATTCCCACCTCATGATAAAGCAATCCCAAACTGTTCACAAATCTCACAAAATCCTTGTCCAGCCACGGAGGAGTCCAAGCTCCAGACCTAGCGATGTGAATTACGCTTATTAAGCTATCTTTTGGCAACTTGTCCACTGAAAACACAAAGTCTATTCTGTATAAATTTATGAACTCTTCAAAATCAGAAGGTTTTTCTAAAGAATAAGGGCTATACACAACCATGGCTTCTTTTATTATATCATCTTTAAAAAGTTTTCCCAACCAATTGGCACAGTTTACTTCAAATTCCAAAGAAGCCAAACCACTGTATCCTAAATCAGAGTGGCTGTCAAAAGATATAACTCTGTCACAGTTAAAATTTTTTGCTAAATAATAAGCAAATTTGTGGGACTCAGATACAAATACCTTTACTCCTTTGTAAAAAGGCAGAATATTTTTTATACTTTTCCAGAACTCTAGCCTTTCAGAACTTGCCCTTACGCTTTTTTCCAAATCTTCTCCTTGCAATTTTGCCATTATATACCTTTTGTACCAGAGCTGAAGAGAATTTCTCTCATTTTCTATATAAGAAAAAAACCATTCTTTTTTAAAAGGAATGAAGTAATCCCAATCTACTGTAAGGAGAGTTTTTCGCATGCAAAACCCTCCTTGTAAAAAACTTCATATTAATATTTTATCACATAAAAAAAAGACCTTCAACGAAGGTCTTAGACTGTTGACAAAGTCCCTCTCATTTAAGTGGCATTTTGTGTTAATGCTCCAGAGTTACAAAGGGACAAAACTAAGGCTCGCTTGAGGGCTTAGGCGGGGTCCCGGCCAATTCGCCTTTCAGGCTCAACGTGGCCGCTCGCTTTCGCTCGCCCCGCCTTCGCTCCTCAAGCTCGCTAAGTTTTGTTACCGCTTTGTAACAAGTCGCATTTACACACAAAATGCCACTTCTCTAATTTTGTCAACAAACCGAGACCTTCAACGAAGGTCTTTACAGCCAACCTCTGACTTTCATGGCCTCATATACTCTCTTTATTGAAATCATGTAGGCTGCAGTTCTCATGTCTACTTTATACTGCTGTGCTAAATCATATATAGAGTTAAAAGCATTTACCATCATGATTTCCTGCCTCTCTTCTACTTCTTTCTCAGTCCAGCAATAGTTCATCAAATTCTGTACCCACTCAAAGTAAGAGACTATGACTCCTCCAGAATTAGCAAGTATATCAGGCACTACAAAAACACCTTTTTCAGAAAGTATCTTGTCGGCTTCTGGAGTTGTGGGTCCGTTAGCACCTTCACATATTATCTTTGCCTTTACTTCATTTGCATTAGCAGAGGTAATCTGGTTTTCTAAAGCTGCCAACACTAATATGTCCACCTTCATCGTCAAAAGCTCTTCATTTGTGATGGGAGTGGTTCCCTCAAAATTGCACACAGTTCCTGTTTTGTTTACATGTTCTACTAACTTCTCTGCATCAATTCCTTTTTCATTGTATATTCCTCCGTACACATCGCACACTGCTATAATTTTAGCTCCTAACCTCTTAAGACTTAAACCGGCATGGCTTCCAACATTTCCAAACCCCTGAATTGCTACAGTACAGTCCTTAAAATCCATGTTTAAACGTTTTACTGCTTCCCTTGCCATTAGAGCAACTCCGTAGCCTGTAGCTGCCACTCTCCCTTTTGAACCGCCGTAAATGAGGGGTTTTCCCGTAATCACAGCAGGGCTGTTGTAACCCACAATTTTATTGTATTCATCTACCATCCAAGCCATAATCTGGGCGTTTGTTCCAACATCAGGAGCTGGTATGTCTTTTTCAGGTCCTATTATGCTTGCTATAGCCCTTATATAACCCCTGCTCAGCCTCTGAAGTTCATCATTGGAGAGTTCTTTTGGATTTACAACCACTCCACCTTTAGCTCCGCCATAGGGAAGACCTACTACTCCGCATTTAAAGGTCATCCACATGGATAAAGCTTTTACTTCATCTAAAGTCACATCCGGATGGAATCTTATTCCTCCTTTTGTAGGACCTAGTGCATCGTTGTGCTGCGATCTATATCCCTTGAAGACTTTTATGCTTCCATCGTCCATTTGCACAGGGATGGAAACCTCCAGAACTCTCATTGGCTCTTTCAAAAGCTCGTAAACTGACTCCTCAACTCCTAAAATGTCACAAGCTTTCTTTATTTGCTTTTGAGCAATTACCAATGGATTTAATGATTCTGTGGACATTTTTCATCCTCCTATTCTTTATTTTAAAATCAAATTTTTAGCCTTGCTTTGAAATATATACGCCATATTCATCCCAGATGCTCTCCAGTTTTTCAAAAGTATCAGCCACTTTTTCCCTTTCTTTTAATCCCACTGCTACCACAAGAGCATTGACCAAGCTCAAAGGCGCCACAAGAGAATCCACAAAAGAAGCCATGTGGCTTTTAGCAATTAAAACCTCATCTGCCACAGAGGTCAAAGGCGAAATTAAGCTGTCTGTGATAGCCACAATTTTAGCCCTTTGAGTTTTTGCGTATTTTAATACTTCTACTGTTCTCTTGGAATACCTGGGAAAACCTATACCTATTACAAGGTCATTTTCGCCAACTCTTAAAATCTGCTCAAATACGTCTGAAACTCCAGGCTTTACAACAGAGACATTTCCGCGAATTAGATTGAGGTAAAAAGCCAGGTATTCAGCAATTACTATAGAGCTTCTAGAAGCGACTATATAAATCTTAGAAGCCTCCAGAATTTTTGAAACGACTTTTTTAAAATCTTCTTTATCTATCTCGTGAAGAGTCTCTTTTATGTTTTCTATATCAGATTTTAAAACGTTATTTAAAACAGCTATCTCATCTTTTTCTTCTGTCATCTCTAGCCTTTGGACAGTAGTCAATTTAGTTTTTATAAGCTCTTGGAGTGCATTTTGCAGTTCAGGATATCCATTATACCCTAAAGCATTCGCAAATCTGACAACAGTGGACTCGCTTATATTTATAGTAGCTCCAAGTTTAGCTGCTGTCATAAAAGCTGCTTTGTCGTAGTGGTTAATGATGTACTCAGCAATTATCTTTTGGCTTTTAGAAAGCTTCGCATAGTTGTCCTGTATCCTTTTTATCAAATCATCTGCTCTACCCATTTATCTTCCACCTTCCCCAACTTAAAACCCTCTTCTAAAGCTTTTCTGTTAAGTTCTTCTGTGCCAGCCGGCACTCTCTTTAAAACAGCTTTTTCTAAAGATTCTTCACTAACTATCTTTGTAAGCTCTGCTATAACACCTAGAGAGACTATATTGGCAACATATGCTTTTCCTACAACTTCCTGTGCTGTCTTTAATATCGGGAATTTCAATGTCTTTACTTTGCTCTCTTTTTCTACCTCTACAGAATCGTCAACTATTATAAGCCCTGTCTCTTTTACATCCTCTTTATAGCTTTTATAGGCAGAACTCGTCAAAGCCAGCAGTACATCTGGCTTTAAAACTTTTGGATACACAATGGGTCCATCGCTTATTATTACCTCTGCTTTGCTGGAACCTCCTCTCGCCTCAGGCCCATAGGATTGGCTCTGCACGCTTACCTTCCCATCCAGTATTGCCGCTTCTGCCAAAATTATTCCTGCAAGAATTAACCCCTGTCCTCCAGACCCTCCTAACCTTATTTCAAAGGACCTCATTTTACACTCACCTTCAATCTCTCTACCATCTTTTGATACTCTTCTGTGTACTCAGGAGCCTCTATGTTTACAAATTCGCCTATTATTATCTTGCCTTCCAATTCTTCCGGCTTCATTTTAGCTGCCTTGTTTATGTCAATCGAATTATCTTTAAGCCACTTCAACATGTCTGCTGGGCTTCCCTTTTTGTTCCTTCTGCCATAGTAGGTGGGGCATATGCTCATGGCTTCAATGAAAGAAAAGCCTTTGTGGGAAATCCCTTTTTCTATGAGTTTTACAAGTTGCTGTACGTGATAGGCTGTGCCTCTGGCCACATAAGTTGCTCCTGCACCTATAGCCAATTTGCATATGTCAAAATCCCTGTCTATGCTGCCATAGGGTGCTGTTGTGGCTTTATCGTACCTTGGTATTGTAGGTGATGCCTGACCTCCTGTCATGCCGTATATGTGGTTGTTGTACATGACGACCGTTATGTCTATGTTCCTCCTCGCTGCGTGGATGAAATGGTTTCCACCTATAGCCGCATTGTCCCCGTCCCCTGTTATCACTATCACTGTAAGTTCTGGATTTGCAAATTTTACTCCTGTGGCAAAAGCTATTGCCCTGCCGTGAGTGGTGTGTAAGGTGTTAAAGTCTAAGTAACCTGAAGCCCTTGAAGAACATCCTATCCCTGATACTACTACCACTTTGTCTTTGTCAATTTTTAAGTTGTCTATCGCTCTCACTATTGCCATTGTCACTATTCCATTGCTACAGCCTGGGCACCATATGTTTGGTAACGTTTCCTTTCTGAAGTATTCCTCCACAAGCCTAGAAGCCATTTTTTATTCTCTCCTTTACCTTCTCTACAATTTCACAAGGAGTAAAAAATTCCCCGTTCGCCTTGTTTATATTCTCTACCGCCCCTTCCCTCTTTACTACCCTGTCCACTTCATAGTATAGCTGCCCTCTATTCATCTCTACTACAAATATTTTTCTGAATTTAGGGTATATCTTTCTAAGTCTTGTGTCAGGAAAAGGCCATATCGTTATTGGTCTAAAAATGCCAACTTTAAAGCCTTCTTTCTTAAGTTCTTCTTCTGCTGCTTCTACTGACCTTGATGTTGAACCAAAAGAGATAAAGAGAATGTCTCCTTCTTTTTCGCCTTTTTCCTCGTACATGACTATGTCTTCCTTGTTTTTTTCTATTTTGTCAACCAATCTTTTTATTAGTCTCTCCGCAATTTTTGTGTCATTTGTGGGAAGGCCTTTTTCATTGTGCACAAGTCCCGTGACGTGGTATCTTACTCCCTTTCCAAAGGGAATTAAAGGAGCAACTCCATTTTCTATATCTTTGTAGGGAAGGTAATTTTCTATATCCTCTGGGATTTTTCTTTCAATTATTTCAATATCCCCGTACTCGTCTAAATTTACCGTCTCCCTCAGATGACCTATCACTTCATCCATGAGGATTACAACAGGAGTCCTGTACTTTTCTGACAGATTAAAAGCCTGTATTGTGACATAATAGGCTTCTTTTACTGAGGATGGCGATAGAACTATTATGGAATGGTCTCCATGAGTTCCCCATCTTGACTGCATTACGTCTCCCTGCGCAGGTAATGTAGGCATACCTGTGCTGGGTCCCATCCTCTGCACATCCACCACTACGCATGGAACTTCTGCCATTGCTGCAAAGCCTATATTCTCCTGCATCAAAGAAAACCCAGGCCCTGATGTGGCTGTCATGGCTTTTAACCCAGCCAGTGATGCGCCGATTATTGCAGCCATGCTGGCAATCTCATCTTCCATCTGAATGAATTTCCCGCCTACAAAGGGGAGTTTTTCAGCGCACAATTCGGCGATTTCAGTAGAAGGAGTTATTGGATACCCTGCATAAAACCTCATCCCGGCTCTTATAGCGCCTTCCACTACTGCCTCATTTCCCTGCATTAACACCCTCGACATCTTTCTTCACCTCTAAATAAATAGCAAAATCGGGACATCTCATCTCACACAGTCCGCATTTAATGCACCTGTCCTCATCTATTAGCCTTACTTTGCCATCTTTTATCTCAAGTACTCTCACAGGGCAAAACTCGACACAGATACCGCAACCTTTGCACCAATCTTCGATTATTACCAGTTTTTTCTCCAATATATCACCTTCATCTCAATTTTTTCGCAATATATATATTCTATAAAAAAACAAAAATTCCTTCATAAAATGAATAGCAACTGTCAAGAATATTTTTGATACAAGTCTTGCGTCATTTAGAATATTTAAAATTATATGTCAATTTTCCAGGAACTCAATTTCTTAACTGCCTCATAGTCTGTAAGGTCAAAATGAATGGGAGTAATCGAAATGTAACCTTTTTTGACTGAAACAATATCTGTTCTTTCGTCATTGTCAATTTCCGAAATTTTACCGGCCATCCAATAATACTCTTTTCCCCTAGGGTCGTAGTTCTTTTGAAAAGTCTCTGTGTAAATTCTTTTTCCTAAAATTGTAATTCTTATTCCATTAATTCCTTTTCTAAAATCTGGGATGTTAACATTTAATAAAGTGTTTTTTGGCAATCCTTCTTCCAAGACTTTCTCTATCAATTTTTTTAAAAAAATGTACATGCGCTGTTCTTCAAAGTCTCCGTCTTCTTCTAAAGATACGGCAAGAGCAGGTATGCCATAAAGTGCCCCCTCTATAGCAGCAGAAACTGTGCCAGAGTACAATATGTCTGTGCCCATGTTTAGTCCATTGTTTATTCCAGAAATTATGATATCAGGATTTTTCTCCATCACAACTTCAATCCCCATCTTGACGCAATCGGAAGGGGTTCCATTTATCGCATATATGCGTAAATTTTCTTCTTCTCTAACGGGTTTTAGTCTCAAAGGTTTGTGAAGCGTTATTGCATGACTTATGGCACTTCTTTCTTTTTCTGGAGCTACAACTACTACATCAAATCCGTTTTCTTTCAAATATTCTGCTAAGTAGAGTATCCCCTTTGCCTGTACTCCATCGTCATTTGTGAGCAGTACTGAGGTTTTTCCCATTTTTCATCTCCTCCAAATCTTTTGTATCATATCCATTTTATTATAAACTGAAAAAAGAGGCAATAAAATAAAAAGGCGCACAAAGGCGCCCTTTTACGGAATACATATCTGTTGTCCTGGATATATCAAGTTAGGGTCTGGAATTTGAGGATTTGCCTTGATTAAAGCCTCTAAACTTACTCCAAACATGTTGGCGATTGACCACAGACTATCACCTGCTTTAGCAGTGTATATAGTTCTGCAGGTTTGAGGAGACGGCGGTGGGCAGTAGAAAGGTATGCAAATTTGCTGCCCAGGATATATTAAATTTGGGTCAGATATTTGCGGATTCGCCTTGATAAGGCAATCTAAACTCACCCCAAACATGTTAGCTATTGACCACAGAGAATCCCCAGGCCTTACCGTGTAAATTGTCCTGCACTGTTCATAAGAGACGGGTGGACAATAGAAAGGTATGCAAATCTGCTGTCCAGGATATATCAAATTTGGGTCTCTTATTTGGGGATTTGCCTTAATTAAACAATCAAGGCTTATTCCGAATTTATTTGCAATGGACCACATCGAATCCCCGGGCTGCACGGTATAAAAACTCCTGCAATGTTCGGGGTGAGGATGATGCGGGTAATAAGGGCTGTATCCATCTATTGTCATTAGGCTTCCCTCCTTTAAACTTTCTAATACATGTTATGAATTATGAAAAGATGTGTTACAGGAGGGAAGCCAAAATACAAATCAAACAGGATATGTCATGTACTCTGAATTGATAAGTGTCGAATCTATATAGTATTTCCTTGCTCTTCTGTATTCAAAAAATTTTTTGGCTATTTGTGGGAAGAGGACATATGTTAATACATCTTCTTCTTGTTCGTAATACTCTTTTATCTCTTCTTTGGCCTCTTCAAATTGGGGCTTTAAGAGGTCTGCTGGCCTCACCTTTATTGTCTCTTCATCCCCTATTATTTTTCTCTTTACTTCTTCGGAAATGGGCGCAGGAGGCCTCCCGTACAATCCCTTCACATAATCCTTTACTTCTTTTGGAACCATTTTATACCTCTCACCAGTTATCACATTTAAAACCGCCTGAGTTCCCACCATCTGGCTCATGGGAGTGACCAGAGGCGGATAACCTAAGTCTTCCCTTACTTTTGGAATTTCTTTTAAAACTTCCTCATACTTATCAAGAGCTTTCTGCTCTTTTAACTGGGCAATGAGGTTTGAAAGCATTCCTCCTGGCACTTGATATACAAGGACATCTGTGTCAACTCCCATAACCATTGAAAACTCTGTTTCTTTATAGTGATTTCGTTTTACTTCCTTAAAATATGAAGCAATTTCTGAGAGAAGTTCAAGGTCAAGCCCTGTATCATATTGAGTTCCCTTCAAAGCTGCCACCATGGTCTCTGTAGCAGGCTGAGAAGTGCCCAAGGCTAAAGGAGAAATTGCTGTATCTATCGCATCTACCCCTGCTTCTATGGCTTTTAAATAAGTCATGGAAGCCATTCCACTCGTGTAATGGCTGTGCAGCTGTATGGGAACATTAACTGTCTCTTTGAGCCTCTTCACCAGTTCATAGGCTACATAAGGGCTCAATATGCCCGACATGTCTTTTATGCAGATAGAATCTACACCTAATTCTACCAGTTCTTTTGCCACTCTTATGTAGTGGTCTATAGTGTGGACAGGGCTTATAGTATAGACAAGAGTCCCTTGCGCATGGGCTCCTACCCTTTTTGTCGCCTTTATGGCAACTTCTAGGTTCCTCACATCATTTAAAGCATCAAAGATCCTTATTATGTCTATTCCATTAGCTACAGCCTTTTCTATAAATTTTTCTACAATGTCATCCGGATAATGTCTGTATCCTACCAGATTTTGCCCTCTTAAAAGCATTTGCAGGGGTGTATTTTTTATCCTCTTTTTTAACTCCCGCAGCCTTTCCCACGGGTCTTCATTTAAAAACCTGAGACAAGCATCAAAGGTAGCTCCTCCCCAAACCTCAAGAGAATGATATCCCACCTTATCAAGCTTTTCTGCAATAGGCAGCATTTCCTCTGTAGTCATGCGAGTAGCCATCAAAGACTGATGGGCATCTCTTAGAACTGTTTCTGTTATTTTAACTTTATTGCTCATATTAATACCTCCTCCTAATATATTATACTAAAAAAGTCAAAATAAAAAAAGGCCTTTTTGGCCCCAAACTTAAAAGAAAGAGAGAATAGCTTCTCTTACAAGTTTTGCCGCAAGTATAGATGTAATACCTGCGACGTCATAAGGAGGAGATACTTCTACTAAATCCATCCCTATCACATTAAAATCTTTTAAAAGGTGGATGGCTTCTAAGGCCTCTTTTGCCGTTATCCCACCGGGTTCTGGCGTTCCAGTCCCTGGTGCAAAAGCAGGATCTAATACGTCTATATCAAAGGTTATGTATATAAAATTTTCTTTTATCTCCTTCATCACATTTTTTAGAGGTTCTACCACCTCATACAAAAACATATTTGTATTTTTTTCGGCAAATTCAAACTCCTCTTTTTCTCCAGACCTTATGCCAAAGTGATATATTTTAACTTTAGGGCTTAGTTCCCATACTTTTCTTAATACAGTAGCGTGGGAATAGGGCTCATCAAAAAATTCTTCTCTTAGGTCTGTGTGAGCGTCAAAGTGTAAAATAGCCAACTTATCTCCGTATTTTTTTATATAACTTTTTAAAATCCCATAAGTAATCAAATGCTCTCCGCCTAAGAAAATGCCCTTTTTTCCATCTTTGACTATTTTTTCAGCAACTTCCTCAATTAATCTCAAGCTTTTCTCTATATTTCCATAAGGCAGCACCAAATCTCCCAAATCACATATTTTTTTGTCTTCTAAGCGCCTGTCAAGGTAAACGCTGTAAGTTTCAAGCCCATAGGAGGCCTGCCTTATAGAAGAAGGACCAAAGCGGGTACCAGGCTTAAAGCTGACGCTGTAATCCATAGGTACCCCTACCAAGACAATGTCTGCCTCCTCATATTCCTTAGTAGCGGTTAAAAACTTTCCTGTATCTATGAAATTTACTCTCTCTCCCATTTTACACCTCATCAAAAATATCTTTTACAAATTTAGGAAGCACAAAAGCCGCCTTATGGATTTCCGGTGTATAATACTTGGTTTGAATTCTAGGTATAGAATTTATATCGACTTCCTCTGGGTCATATTTTTTAGAACCCATTGTAAATGTCCACAAGCTACCGGGATATGTGGGAACTGTAGCAATGTAAGCTTTTGTTATCGGATAAATCTCCTTGAACATCTTGCTTATTTTGTTAATCAGTTTTCCGTATATAAAAGGCGATTCTGTTTGAGCTACAATAATTCCATCTTCTCTGAGGCACTCGTATACGGCTCTGTAAAAGTCTGAAGTGAAAAGTCCTACTGCAGGCCCTATTGGGTCAGTGGAGTCAACAATTACTACATCAAATTCGTTTTTATGCTCATTGACATATTTTATCCCATCTCCAATCATTATTTCTACTCTGGGGTCATCTAGAGCACTGCTTATGGTAGGCAAATATTTTTTTGAGTTTCTTATAACTGCCTCATCAATTTCAGCCAAAACAACCCTCTCAACAGATGAATGCTTCAAAACCTCCCTTGCTGAACCTCCATCTCCTCCTCCTATTATAAGCACATCTTTAGGATTTTTATGGGTAAATAAAGGCACATGGACTATCATTTCATGGTACACAAATTCGTCTTTTTCCGTAGTCTGGAGGATTCCATCCAGTACTAAAACCCTCCCAAATTGATAGCTGTCCAAAATTGCTAGATGCTGATAAGGAGTTTTTTCAACAACTAGCGTCTCCTTTACCTTAATAGAAAATCTCAAATTTTCATCTTGATGTTCTGTAAACCAAAGTTCCACCAAAAGCACCTCCAGTAATTTTTATTCTTTAAAAAAATTTTTTAAATTGACAACTTGAAAATTTCCTTCTCTCACAAAGCCAATCTCACAAAAAAAATCCTCCCAAGCCTTAAGGTCAGTAGCTGCCCTTTCAAGCCCCATGTCTAAAGCGTGGTTTAATATCACTCTTATTATCAAATTTTCAAGATTTTTGTCTCTATGAGAAGGAAGCAGCACAAAATTGGTTATATAAACTGTATCATCTTTTATACTCATAGAAATAAATCCAAAAGGAATAGAATCTTCTGCAATCATAAAAATTTCACTCAAAAAATCCAAATCGGAAGTTACCCCACATTCTTTTGCCAATTTTTCAATTTTGGGAAAGTCTTCTCTTTTGGCAAATCTCAAATGAAACATAATTCACCTCAGGCTTTTTAAATATCTTATCTCATCTTCTGTTAAATAACGCCATTCTCCCGGCTTTAAACCTTTTAATTCTAGTTCACCTATCTTTGTCCTTTTAAGAGCTATGACGGGATGTCCAATCGCTTTACACATCTTTTTCACTTGTCTGTTTCTCCCTTCGTGGATCTGTATCTCAACCACGCTTGTCCCATTTTTTACATTCAAAATGCGTATTTTAGCTTTTGCCGTTTTCCTTCCGTCAATAATCAACCCATTTTCAAACCTTTCCATTTCTTCTTTTGTAGGAATCCCTTTAATCTTGGCCACATAAGTCTTGACTATTTCGTGTTTTGGGTGCATCAATATATTTGCCAATTCTCCGTCGTTTGTAAGAAGAAGCAAACCAGAAGTATCAAAGTCAAGACGGCCAACAGGATATATCCTTTCTTTTACCTTCACTAGGTCCAAAACAGTAGGTCTGCCAAAAGGGTCCTTTACAGAAGTGATATATCCTGCTGGCTTGTAGAGCATTATATACACTTTCTTTTCTTCTCTTCTCACAATTTTATCATCAAATTCGATTATGTCAACATCCGGGTCTATTTTTGTACCTAATTCTTTCACAACTTTTCCATTTACTTTTACCCGTCCTTGTAAGATATACTCCTCACATTTTCTCCTTGAAGCTATACCACATTCTGCTAGGTATTTTTGCAATCTTACCATTTGTTGTCACCCTATTTTATTTTACACCAATTTTTCTTCGTAAATTCCTAACAAGTTATCTTTCATAACTTTCTTCTTTATTGCTTCCGTGTCAGTGGTGTAAAGGCCAAGTTGTTTCATCCTTTCAAAGTACTCCGCACCTGCAAAAGTATATCTTTTCTTGAGGCCCTCTTTAGTCCTTATACTTTCATTTGCGTAGGCAATTAAATCCCCTGAGGCTAGATTCCTAGGAAGCTCTAAAGTAGGCATCCCTAGGGCAACCCTCACGCTGTTGTGTCCTGCAAGACATCCAGTAACCATGGCTTCTGTATGGCCTGTGAAAAGGCCTGATTTTTCCCCTGCACAAAGTAGGTTATCCAGGCCTATCACTCTCATAGAGTTATCTCTAGGGGCCATAGAGAGATACCTGACTGAATTTCCTTTGCCTCCAGAGTAAGGGTCGTCATATCTTGCCCTCTCAAGCCCAGGAATTTTTCTTAGCTTTTCCAAAGGATAAAAAGGAGTCATCAATTTCACATATCCAGTATCTAATAGTATAACATTTTCTGCGTATTCTAGCAATGCGTATTGTTGACATACCTTTAAATTTAATTTTTCCATATTGACATCTTCCTTCGGAACAGGCAATATTACTACCCCCTCTTTTTCAAGCCTTTCTCTTATTTCAGGGCTTAGAGATTCTTTGCTAAGCTTGGTAGAGCCGCTAAAAGCACCGTATACCTCATCTGCCCTCATTCCTAAGATGTCCTCTACACCTGCCCTATAACTTATGCTTATGCGAGGTCCAAAGGAAGGGCAGCGCAAAATACACATAGCACATCCATTTCCATATCTTAAGCAGTTACCCATAGGTCCCGTGGAACCTGTAGCTTCTACAAAGACATCTCCATACTCTACAGTGTCATCTGCTAGCACTATTCCTTTTATCCGCCTTTTGCTTTCCATCACCACATCAGTAGCTCTGGCCATCAGTTTTATCGTCACACCCTTTTTAAGCAGCATCTCTTTAACCATCGGCTCTACCATTGTCACGTCGTAAAGGCTGGCATGGCGATGCCCTGGAAAATTGACGTTTACGTGTCTTGCAGCTTTGTCAGTTATTTCTATAAGTTCGCTGCAACCTAAATATATCAATTCCTCCGCAGCAGTGTATCTGCCGTTGTTCCTCATTATCCCTCCAACCAAACCACACCCTAAAAGCATGTCAGTTTTTTCTAATAACACAACCTCTGCACCGGCTTTCCTCGCCGCCAAGGCAGCAGCACATCCTGCCCATCCTCCACCAATGACCACCACTTTAACCACGCAGCATCTTCCTTTCCAATGCTTTTCTTATATCTACCTGGACTTTACAGGTTCTCATCTTTTGTCCCTCTATTTCAATTTCACAGCTCCCACATATCCCTTCTCCGCAGCATATCTTGTTATTATTAGACACAGCTAAATACGCTTCACTGTTGTATGTATCTAAATACTCTAAAATGTTTAGATGCTGTTCATCAGACCCTCCGCTGTAGACAACAGTGATCTCTTTGTCCTTTATGAATTCTTTTAGAATCCTCTGCCCTTCTTCTGTTAAAAGGTCTATCTCTACGAAAGCTATGTCAAGTTTTTCAAGGTAGTCTTTTATAAAATTGACCTTAACTTTTCCTTTATCTAAAAGTACGATGACTTTGTTTTTATTTTGAATTAGTTTTAAGATTACAATCACTCCAGGTGCTTGAGCAATCCCTCTTAAAACTACTAAAACCTTAGAATTATGTGTCCCTTTTATGTACCTGTGACCAAACATCCCATTCCAGTAAGGTCCTCTTATGTACACCTCTTGCCCCTCTTTCGCGTTAGCAATAAGCTTTGTCTTAGGTCCAGTTACCTGAACAGCTATCTTAATAATTCCCTCCACCTCGTCTGCCCACATTACAGACATAGGTGTGTCGAAAAAAGAAGGACTCAAATAGCCTCTTATAAAAACAAAAGAACCAGGTTCATTCAGGTCCCTAGCCATTTTATTGGGCACTTTGAGAGTAAGAACTATCACCTCGTCGTTTATCTCTTCCCTCTTTACAACTTTAGAAAAAACGGTACTCCTAGTGGCCTTTGCCTTGTAACCAGCCCACACAAATTCCTGAAAAATGCATACACCCCTCCAATTGCAATCGCAAAATTTCTTTCCCTGAAGTTGAGAGCACACTATGCATTCATTAAGTTCAGCCAAGTAGCAGGGGCAATATTCTGTCCCTGCATCTACGCATTCCAGCCTATTTGCCAATTTGTTCACCTCCGATTTTTACATTAATAAAATATTCTCGGAGGTTCAAAACTATTACAAAATAAAA
>LDZR01002343.1_pt1 | contig 53823 bp, 46 predicted proteins | sample 615371 | NCBI WGS metagenome assembly LDZR01 (sample SAMN03408294, study PRJNA278302) | terrestrial metagenome | isolation source: oil reservoir sample K2 | place: USA: Alaska, North Slope, Kuparuk formation | collected 2013
TTTACTAAATATTACGGCTCCCTTGGGCATTTTTTAGGTTTTTTCTTTATTAAAAAAAGACTGCCGAACTAGACTTTGTCGACAGTCTGTATATATCTTTCACAGTTCACAAGAGTTTGTTTTCTAATATAATCTTCTGGAACTGCATCTATATTAGCTTTAGTAACTTCTATAAAATAACCAAAAACTTTATTAAATTTAATCTTGAGAGATTTAATACCTGTACGCTCTCTTTCTTTTTGTTCTAGATTTAGTATCCACTGCTTACTGTTTTTTAAAATATTTCTAAGTTCATCGATTTCTGAAGAGTACCCAGGTTTAAAAATATTTCCCTCTCCTACTGAAGAAGGAGGATCATCTACAATAGCCTTTTCAATAGTATCTACAATTTCAGGAAGCTCTCGTAAATTTTCTCTTAGTAATTTTATTTTTCTGCTGCCGCATTGTGAAATACATAATTTTATTTCAGGCATCTGCTTCAGCGAATCTTTTAAATTTATTAAATCTTTTGGGGTGGCATTTCCATACGAAATTTTTGAAATCAAACGTTCTAAGTCATATACATAGTAAAGAAGATTGAAAAGTTTTTTTCTTATTAAAGTATTGTTTTTAAATTCTTCCACAGCTTCAAGTCTCAAATTTATTTCATCTTCGTCTCTAAGGGGAAGCTCGATCATATTTTTGAGAAAACGACTTCCCATAGCGGTTCTAGTTTTATCAAGAACATGCTGAAGGGTAAATTTTTCATTTTCGGACTTGGAAGAAGTAAGATCTAAATGCTTTCTGGTGGAAGGATCCAGCATCATATACGCTTCTGCCTGATAGGGAACTATTTTTAAAAAATGACGCAGGCTTGCTTTCTGTACATTTTGAAGATAATTCAATAAAATCCCTGCAGCTGCAATACCTGCATTCATATGCTCACAGCCAAAGCTTTTCAATGAAACTACCTTAAAATGTTTGATTAAGGTTTCTTTATAGACTTTAAAAGAATCTTTTTTAAAAGTAACTATGTTAACCAGAGATTTTGGAAATTTTTCTCTAATGTCATCCCATAACTTAAAACTAGTAAAATTATCTGAAACCACGAATTCAGATGGATTGATCCTTATAATTTCACTAAAGAGCTTATCTGTCCCGTCGGCATCAAATTCAGTAACCTTGAGAGATCCTGTAGAAACATCTGCAAAAGACAAACCATAATTATTACTAAAAAATACTAATGAAACTATGTAGTTATTACTTTTAGCATCAAGCATTTCAGCATCAATTACTGTGCCAGGAGTTATAACCTTAACTACTTCTCTTTTTACTAAACCTCTGCTTTGTGAGGGATCGCTTACCTGTTCACAAATAGCTACTTTAAATCCATTCTCAATCAATTTTGCTATATAGCTACTCGCAGAGTGAAAGGGAACTCCACACATGGGAACCTTTTTTCCTTTACCCACTTCCCGACTGGTAAGAGTAATTTTAAGTACTTTGGATGCTTTAAGGGCATCTTCTAGAAACATTTCATAAAAATCTCCTAGTCTGAAAAAAAGGATTGCGTCCTTATACTGCTCTTTTATCTCAAAATACTGCCGCATCATAGGTGTTAATTCACCCAAATAACCATCCCCTCCCAATAATTCCAACCAGGGTTATATTAATGCCTGACAATTTTTCCACTTAGGGACCATGTCTGTGCAGATATAATTTCTACATTTTGGAAAGTACCATAAAGTTTCCTGCTTAGATCATCTTCTTGGATGTTTACAATTTTATTGGTTTCTGTTCTGCCAGCATAAATCTTTTTACCTTCTTTTTCTTCTTCGCTATCAATCAATACTATAAAATTCCTGCCCACAAGTTCTTTATTAATTTTTAGACTTATTTTATTCTGCAGCTCCATGAGTTCCTGAAGCCGCTCCTTTTTTTCCTCTAGGGAAACATCATCTTTAAATTTTTCTGCCGCTGCAGTTCCTTTTCTTGGAGAATAAATAAACATATAGGCATTATCAAACTCTGCTTCTTTAACCACATCAAGAGTTTGTTCGAAATCTTCTCTGGTTTCTCCAGGAAAACCTACGATTATATCTGTTGTTATGCTTACCCCAGGAATACTTGATTTAATTTTTGAAACTAAGCTGAGGTATTCTTCACGGGTATATCCTCTGTTCATACTCCTTAATACTTTATTGCTTCCTGCCTGAACAGGAAGATGAATATGATTGCATATCTTATCATAATCAGCAATTGTCCTAATCAACTTTTCTGAAAAATCTTTAGGGTGAGAAGTCATAAAACGTATTCTTTCCATTCCGTCTATTTCCACCACTTTTTTTAGTAAATCTGAAAAATCTATTTCTTCTCCTAAATCTTTCCCATAAGAATTAACATTTTGTCCTAGAAGCATTACTTCTACGCAGCCGTTTTCAGCCAAATATTTAATTTCATTTATAATATCCTTAGGCTTCCTGCTTCTTTCTCTACCTCGTACAAAGGGAACAATACAGTATGAACAAAAATTATTGCATCCATAACTAATAATTACTTTAGATTTTAAAAAATCTTTTCGCTTTTTATAAAAATCCTTTTCCTCAGGAATACCTTTATCTTTTTCCCATATTTCCAGTACCCTTTCTTTTTCTAAAAAAGCCCGATTTAATAACTCAGGTAATCTATCAATATTATGGGTTCCAAAAATTATATCAACTTCTGGAAACCTTTTCTGTATTTTTTCACCCACTCCTTTTTGCTGCATCATACATCCGCCCACGGCTATTACTAAATCCAACCTATCTCTTTTAATTTTAGAAAGCTCTCCCAATTTAGCATATACTTTATTCTCGGCTTTTTCCCTAACACAGCACGTCACCAGCACAATTAAGTCAGCCTCATTTATACTAGCTACCTCTTTCATTCCCATATCTTCTAACATGCTCTGTATAATTTCCGTATCCCTCTCATTCATCTGACATCCCCAAGTTAAAGTCATATATTTTAAATTCTCTAACATCTTCATTATCAGTCCACTCCAATAATTTATTTGTATATTTTACTTTTTAAATTTAAAGCCCTGGTATGCCAGGGCTTAAAAAGTTAGTTTGCTTTATTAGCATATTTTATCATTCTACCTTCCCAATTCCTAATTATAACATAATCTTTACCCGCTGAAATAAGATATTCTGGTAGTATGGGTGTCTTACCATATCCTCCTGGAGCATTAATAATATATGTGGGAATGGCAAGACCTGAAGTATAACCTCTCATTTTCTCCATAATTTCTATTCCTTCTTCAACTCTGGTTATAAAATGAGAAGTGCCAGTAACTGCTTTTGCATGGAAAAGATAATAAGGCTTTATACGAGCCTTAAGTAGCTCATGACAAAGTTTTTTCATTATATGGGGATCATTGTTAATGGATTTAAGAAGAACTGATTGATTCCCCAAGGGAACCCCTGCTTTTGCAAGTTTGTCAGTAGCAACCAAAACTTCCTTTGTAATTTCTTTAGGATGATTAAATTGGGTATTTACATAAACAGGGTGGTGCCTCTCTAAAATTGAACAAAGGTCATCCGTAATCCTTTGAGGCATTGTTGCCAGTGTTCTGGACCCAAAGCGTTTGATTTCAACATGTTCTATCTTATCTAATTTTGTTAATATCCAGTCTATTTTATCGTCGTCCAGTAAAAAAGCATCTCCTCCCGTAATTAACACATCTCTTATTTCAGGATTATTTTCTATATATTTTATAGCCTCTTCTATTTCTTTGAGTGATCTGGCCCTATCTACCTCTCCAATATTTCTTCTCCTTTGGCAGTGACGGCAGTACATGGAACACTGATTTGTAACATTAACAATTAATCTGTCGGGATATCTCCTTGTGATACATGGTGCTGGTGAAGTATATTCTTCAGCCATAGGATCATCATCAACCACATCTAATACATCATTTAGTTCCAAAATTGAAGGAATAGCCTGTTTTCTAATGGGACAGTTAGGGTTATTTGGATCCATAAGGCTGACGTAATAAGGAACAGCTGCCCATCGATATTTTTCGCTGACCTTTTTGATTTCTTCAACTTCCTGATCCGTTAAATTTATTACTTTAGCTAAAGCTTCAACAGTTTCAAAACGATTACGCATCTGCCACCGCCAATCTTGCCAATCTTTTTCTGTAGCATTTAAATATTTTAATATTCTGTGTTTATTCTCTTCAATTTGATCGGCAAGTTTCAAACCTGTATCTATATTTTTAGAAGCCTCTAAATAATCATTAATTCTTTCTTTTAATTCCTCAGCTCTTTTTAATGCTAATTGTCTTTTTTTTTCTATGGTTAAATCTTTATCTTTATATTTTTCTTGCATAAATATCACCGCTTCCTCAATTTTTAATAATAGTTAGGCGCTTCTTTAGTTATGGTAACATCATGGGGATGGTTTTCCCTTAAGCCTGCAGGGGTCATTTTAATAAATTTTGCTTTTTCCTGCAATTCCTTAATATTTTTTGCCCCACAATAACCCATGCCTGCCCTTAATCCGCCCACAAGCTGATAAACAGTCTCAGATAATGGGCCTTTGTATGGAACTCTTCCTTCGATTCCTTCAGGAACAAGTTTAGTTCCTTCTTGGAAATATCTGTCGCTACTGCCTTCCTTCATTGCTCCAAGAGAACCCATTCCTCTGTAAACTTTATAACTTCTTCCTTGATAAATCTCCACCTCTCCAGGGCTCTCTTCTGTACCTGCAAAAAGGCTTCCAATCATTACTGCGTTGGCACCTGCCGCCAAAGCTTTACAAATATCACCAGAATATTTAATTCCTCCATCAGCTATGATAGGAATATTATATTTTTTAGCTTCCTGATAACACTCATAAATGGCTGTTATTTGTGGAACCCCAATTCCTGCAATAACTCGAGTTGTACAAATGGAACCAGGACCAATCCCAACCTTTACTCCATCAGCTCCTGCTTCAATAACAGCTTTAGCTCCTTCGCGAGTTCCCACATTTCCTCCAATAACATCAACATCAGGATAATGTTTTTTAATCTTTTCTATCATCTCTAAAACTGCTTTTGAATGGCCATGAGCTGTATCAACTACAATACAATCCACACCGGCTTTAACCAGAGCATCTACTCTTTTTAAGCTTGTATCACTTATTCCCACAGCTGCACCTACAATAAGCCTACCATTTTCATCCTTTGCAGAGTTGGGATACTTTCTTGCTTTTTCAATATCTTTAATGGTTATAAGTCCTTTAAGATTAAAATTTTCATCAACAATAGGAAGCTTTTCTATCTTATATTTTTGCAAAATTTCCTTTGCTTCATCCAAGGTTGTCCCAACTGGAGCTGTAATTAAAGGATCTGTGGTCATTACTTCTTTTACTTTTTTTGTAGTATCCCTTTCAAACCTCAGATCTCTATTGGTTAGTATTCCCACCAGCTTTCCATTTACTGTAATGGGAATTCCCGATATTCTATAACGAGCCATTATATCAAGAGCATCCTGTATAGTATGCTCAGGGCTGAGATATATGGGATCTATTATGATTCCAAATTCAGAACGTTTTACTCTATCTACTTCCATAGCCTGTTTTTCGATGGACATATTTTTATGAATAACCCCCATACCACCTTCTCTAGCTAGAGCGATAGCCAATCTTGCTTCAGTTACTGTATCCATTCCTGCACTTAAAATAGGTATATTGAGCTTAATATTTCGTGTCACCCAAGTAGTCGTGTCTACTTCCCTAGGAAGTACTTCTGAATAATTAGGGACCAATAAAACATCGTCAAAGGTTAAACCTTCTCCAATAAACTTTTCCTGGTCCATCCTGTTGCCCCCTTCCCTATTTTTCTATTGAAAACATTATAGCACAGAGAAGCCGTCTTACAACATAAATTACAAGGCCATTTTGACATGCTCTTTTTCAAGCATATTAAAAAAGCACCCTTCTCGGTGCTTTTAAGTCTTTTAAAATCAATATAATTTTACCTGCTAATCGCGGCCCACAATTGATTGAATACCATATTTTTCAAAATGCTGCCTTAACTGCGCTATAACGTCTTTAGACACACCAAATTCTTTTGCCATTTCAGAATCACTGCGATTTAGTTTTAAGTTTTCAATAAATTTATCAAAATCAATTTCTAATTCATTTGTTTTATCTCTTAAACTAGGTTGAAGGCTCCATGGAACTCTGGATAGTGAATTTTTTTCTGCCACATCAATTCCTCCAGCAAATTAATATGCAGTTAATATTATGACCATTTTTTTGTTAAATATTATTTTTATGATAACCTCTTAAAGCTCCTTACCAAAGCTTCATTCCATAAGCACTTTTCTAATCTTTTGTTTTTTCGTAAATTTGCAAAATTACTGATATGTCTACAAAACTTTTACCAAGCCTATCACCTTCATAACCATGAAAATCTGAACCACCTGTGACAATTAAATTGTACTGTTCAGCTAACTCATTATAAAATCTAATATCATCCAGTGAATGCTCTGGATAATAAACTTCAATTCCCAACAAACCACCCCTTATTAATTCAAAAATAATTTCATAACTTCCTTTTAAACTTAAGCCAGGATGCGCTAAAACTGGTATTCCTCCTGCCTTTAATATAACTTCAATTGCTTCAAAAGGAGTAATCTTCTTTCTTGGAACATAAGCCAGTTTTCCTACATCTAATAATGAGGAAAAAGCTTCATTTGAACTTGGAAAATATCCTCTGCTCACAAGGGCCTTCGCCACATGAGGCCTTCCTATACTTCCATTAGTTTCTCCTTTTACTGCGATAATATCTGAAAAGCTTATTTTATATCCTAGTTTATTTAATTTAGAAATAATTTTTTCTATCCGTTCTATTCTGCTTTTTTGAAGAGAATGTAGGTAATCACGAAGCCAAGATAATTTATAGTTGATATTATATCCCAATATATGCAAATCTAAATCCATCCAGTAACTGCCTATTTCTATTCCTGGAACAATTTTTAAACCTTTAAATTTTTTTTGTAAAAGCTCATTTTCTCCAAGACCATCTATCGTGTCATGATCTGTAATAGCAATTCCAGCAAGTTCTACCTCTAATGCTTTTTCACAAATTTCTTCTGCACTGAAAAAACCATCAGAAGCAGTTGTATGGATATGCAAATCAGCTTTTTTCATAATTTTAAAATCAGCCCTTTAGCACTCTTTTTAATAATCTAATTATATTGCCGCCCATTATTTTTTCTATTTCTGAATCTTTAAATCCATTTTTTGATAATAATTCTATTAAAAAAGGCATTTTCCCTACATGTTCCAAACCTTTAGGCATGCTTTCTGTTCCATCAAAATCAGAACCTATTCCTATATAATCTACCCCAACAAGTTTTTTTATATATTTAATGTGAGTAACAACATCTTCCGCTTCAGCTGTATCAAAGCATTTCCTTAAAAGGAAAGGTACAAAAGTTATACATATTACTCCATCTTTTTCTGCTAAAGCTTTAATCTGTTTTTGATTAATATTCCTAGGATGATTGCATATTTCATAAACGTTTGAATGAGAAGCGATTACAGGATATTCCGAATATCTTATAACATCCCAAAAGCCGCCTTGATTAAGATGGGAAACATCTATAAGCATTCCCAAATTGTTCATTTCTTTTATAACCTCGATGCCAAAATTGCTGAGACCACCTACAGGTTTTTCATTAATTCCATCTCCAATTGCATTTCTTTGATTCCATGTTAAGGTAAGGCAGCGTACGCCCAAGCGGTAAAAAATGCGTAAAAGAGATAAATCCTCTTGAATAGCTTCGCCTCCTTCAATACAAAGCAGCGCAGCTATCCTATTGTTTTTTAGAATTCTATCAATATTACAGAAGTTTATAACTATTTCAATCTTAGCTTTGTTTTCTTCAATTTCTTTAAAAAAATCATCGATTAAATGCAGAGTCCTTTCAAGAGCACAGTGAGGCTTAAACTGCGGTTCCACAAAAACTGCAAAAAATTGTATATTTATATTGCCTTCTATCATTCTAGGTATGTCCACATGTCCCTTATCCGAACGAATTCCAATTTTTTTACCTTTATTAATCTCAAGTATGGTATCGCAATGAGCATCTGCAATAATAATATCCTTCGATCTCAGCAACAAAAATCACTCCTAAAACAATAAAAACCTGCCTATTAATCTTTAATAATAGGCAGGTTTTTTTATGATAATTTTTATCTAAATTTATCTCGGCTCCACAATTAATTTAATAGCAGTTCTTTCTTCCCCATCAATCGTGATATCTGTAAAAGCTGGGATACAAATTAAATCAATACCACTTGGAGCAACAAAACCCCTTGCAATTGCGATTGCCTTTACAGCTTGGTTAATAGCACCAGCTCCAATTGCTTGAATCTCTGCAGCTCCCCTTTCTCTTAAAACTCCTGCCAAAGCACCTGCAACAGAATTTGGGCTTGACTTTGCTGAAACCTTTAACACTTCCATCAGTTAATACCTCCCTCGCTGTCTCATTAGTTGAAAATTATCTGCTTCATTTTATCCTATTCGCTTTAATTAAAAAAAATCCTTTTTTAATAATTAAATTTTGCAATATTTTCTAAAAATAAAATCCAATTTTTTTTTTCTAAAAAAAACATCTATTTGTAAATATGTTCATTAAACTGGAAATTTATTCTTGAAATTTATTCTTTAAGAATTAAAAACCATAACTCTACCTTTTTCTCTAAAAGCAATTATTTCACCCTTAGATTGAGTTCTTACTCTTTCTAAAATTTTATTCTAAAATTTTACCAATATCTTCATCATACTTTACTAAATCATCTTCATCATACAAGCCATTATATTCAATTACGAGTTGGTCTTTAAAAAACTCTTTTAAAAATTTGATTGTTAAGGTTATTTCCGTTCCGCTAAGGGTATCCATATCCCTACTGATCTCCATTAAAGTTAAATTCTCATAAAAATTGTATTTTATATCTATAATTTTTGAATGAACATTTTTCAAATAGTGAAAAGTCTTCAAACATGAAACAAATTGCTTTTGGATATCTGATTAAAATAGAAGCCAACAACTCAAAACTATCTGCACATTTTTCATTTTTTTTTACCTTTATTTCCAAAACTGAAACACCTTCCCTACCATATATAGAGTTTTAACGATTAATAGTTAAGGTAAATTATTATATTCTTCTTTTTATCAGACCCATTTCCTTCAAGCAACTGCTGCCAATTATCATATAAAAAGGGCTGCTTAAAATAAGCAGCCCCCTATTTTCTCTCCTATTTTGCATAATCAACGCAACGAGTTTCACGTATGACCACAACTTTTATTTGTCCAGGATATTCCAGTTCATTTTCAATTGTTTTTACAATATCCCTTGCTAATTTTGCAGAACCAGCATCATCTATTTTGTCGGGTTTAACCATTATTCTTATCTCACGACCAGCTTGTATGGCGTAAGCTTTTTCTACTCCTTCAAAAGAATCCGCTATTTCTTCCAATTTTTCAAGCCTTTTTATATAAGCCTCCAAAGTTTCTCGTCTAGCTCCGGGTCTTGCAGCAGAAATCGCATCAGCAGCTAGAACAAGAGCTGCTTCTATGGTCTGCGCCTCAACATCTCCATGATGAGCGGCAATGGCATTAACAACCTCTGGAGGTTCATTATATTTTTTTGCAATATCAGCACCTATCTGAACATGTGGACCTTCGACTTCGTGATCTACTGCTTTACCTATATCATGAAGCAGACCTGCTCTTTTTGCTAAATTTATATCCACACCTAATTCAGCAGCCATCGTTCCTGCAAGATGAGCTACCTCAAGGGAATGTTTAAGTACATTTTGACCATAGCTTGTTCTGTATTTTAACCTACCCAAAAGCTTAATTAATTCGGGATGAATATTATGAACCCCCACTTCAAAAACGGCTCTTTCCCCTTCAGCTCTAATTATTTGTTCAACTTCCTTTTCTGCTTTTTTAACGGCTTCTTCAATTCTTGCTGGATGAATCCTACCATCATTTATTAAATTCTCCAGTGCAATTCGAGCTACTTCTCTTCTTATGGGATCAAATCCGGATAAAATAACAGCTTCCGGGGTATCATCAATAATAAGGTCAATACCGGTTAATGTTTCTAAAGTTCTAATATTCCTACCTTCCCTTCCGATAATGCGACCCTTCATTTCATCATTGGGAAGATTAACCACAGAAACTGTGGTTTCCGCTACATGATCAGCAGCACATCTTTGTATTGCAGTAGTAATTATTTCTTTTGCTCTTTTATCTGCTTCTTCTTTTGCTTTGGTTTCTATTTCTTTAATAAGCGTAGCAATTTCATGTTTCATTTCCTGCTCTATATTAGACAATAAAATTTCCCTTGCTTCTTCAGATGATAATCCTGATAACTTTTCCAATTCTTCTACTTGTTTAGCGTACTGTTCTTCTAACTTAGAACGAAGATCATCAAGTTCCTGCTGTTTTTTCTGCAGCTGCTCTTCCTTCTTTTCTATTGCTTCGCTTTTTTTATCCAACTGCTCCTCTTTATAAACCAGCCTTTTTTCTAACCTCTGCAGTTCATTTCTTCTTTCTCTAGTCTCTCTTTCCAACTCATTTCTTAAAGCATGAACTTCTTCTTTTGCTTCAAGAAGAAGTTCCCTTTTACGCGCTTCAGCTTCTTTTTTTGCTTCTTCTATTATTTTTTTTGCATCTTGTTCTGCTGAAGTTATTCTCGCTTCAACGATAAGCTTTCGTATCAAATAACCGGCTGCTAAACCGGTAATTAAAGCTATAACTGTTGCTAAAACAATACTAGATATACCATTTCACCTCCTTGCTTTATCCAATTTTCAATGAGCCAAAAAGAAAAACCGAGCGAAACTCGGCTTAAAACTACCAATATACTTCGGGTTTCCTTAAAAGCAAATACTAAAGTCTGAGCTCAATTAAATAATTTTAGCTCATATTTCAGCAAAAAAGCAAGCTTTCCACAAAAATCAAAAACAACTTAACAAAAAAATCTATTTTCAACCCGTATTGGTAGTTTTTTTCACCCTAGCTCCTTCATATGTATTGTATTAAGTTTTATCTAAGATGTCAAGCAGAAGAGCTGAAACAAAAGTCCGTACAGGCAGGATAAGAATCCATTTTTTAATCATTAAGTTTCAGGATTTTTCAGCAGAGCTGAATCTTCCAAATTACTTTTTTCTTCAACACTGCTTTTATTCATATTTTCTTTTTCATTTTTATGTTTACCCCTAAGGAATTTTTCGTTTAGTGTCTTCCTGATTTTATTTTCAATCTTTTCAGCAATCATGGGATTCTCAACTAAAAAAACCCGCGCATTTTCTCTACCCTGTCCCAAACGGTGTTCCTCAAAGGAAAACCAAGTGCCGCTCTTTTTAATTATGTTTAAGTCAACTCCTAAATCCAGCAGATTGCCTTCTTTAGATATTCCTTCTCCATAAATGATATCAAATTCAGCTTCCCTAAAAGGTGGAGCAACTTTATTTTTTACTACTTTAACCTTTGTACGGCTCCCGATCACTTCATTTCCCTGCTTTAATGTTTCAACTTTTCTTACTTCCATACGAACCGAGGCATAAAATTTTAAAGCCCGCCCCCCTGGTGTTGTTTCTGGATTTCCGAACATTACTCCTACTTTTTCCCTTATTTGATTTATAAAAACTGCAACCGTTCGGGATTTGCTTATAGCACCAGAAAGCTTTCGTAAAGCCTGAGACATAAGTCGTGCTTGAAGACCAACATGAGCATCTCCCATTTCACCTTCTATTTCTGCCCTGGGAACCAACGCAGCCACAGAATCAATTACCACCACATCAATGGCACTGCTCCGTACCAAAGCTTCCGCAATCTCTAAAGCCTGTTCCCCAGTGTCAGGTTGTGAAACCAAAAGATTATCAATATCTACACCTAGGTTCTTAGCATACGTAGGATCAAGGGCATGTTCGGCATCAATAAATGCAGCATATCCACCTTTTTTTTGTGCCTCTGCTATTATATGAAGGGCGACAGTTGTTTTCCCCGAAGATTCAGGTCCAAAAATCTCAACAATTCGTCCCCTCGGAACTCCTCCAACCCCCAGAGCTAAATCAAGAGTAAGCGCGCCGGTTGGAATTACTTCTACATTTAATTTAGCAGAAGCTTCTCCCAATCTCATGATTGAACCTTTACCAAATTGTTTCTCAATCTGTCCCACAGCCATTTCCAAAGCCTTAGTTTTTTCCAGCATTTATAACCCTCCCCAGAACATCTGTTCGTACACCCGCTTTTATTTATAATAAATTTAATCTTGGGAAAAAGTCAACTTTCTTTCAGCTTAAATGAAAAGATCTGAGTATAAACAGGCCCTTTAGGCAAAAGCTTGCTTTCCATAAAAACAATTTCTGAGATGTAATCATTAAAAGTAAAACTTATTTTTGGCAGGGAAGAAATTAAATCTTCAATATTTTTTCTTGAACGAACTCTACCTAGGGTGACATGGGGTTTAAAATTATTTGAAAATTCAAAATCCATTTCTTGTAGAATATTTTTTAAAAGAGAATATATAAAGTTCAATTCTTTTTGTCCTTGAGTTATCCCCATCCAAATAACCCTTGGATTTCTTTTATTTGGGAAAACACCTAATCCCGATAGAACGATTTCAAAAGAAGAAATATTTTGCAGTCCACTGCTGATGACAGAAATAATTGCATCTGCCTGCTCGCTGCTTATTTCTCCTAAAAAAGACAAAGTCAAATGATAATTTTTTTCTTCTACCCACTTTACATCTGTTTTATATTTCCTTAGTTTTCCCTGAATTTGATGTATTTTTTGTTTAACTTCAGGAGAAAATTCCACAGCTATAAAAGCTCTCATAATGTTACCTCTTTAAATTTATTAAACCTCTTTAAATTTATTAAAAAGTTAAAAACCATTTCGTTTTCTATTAGATAAAATCCTTCCATAAAACTATAATTTAACGATTAATTATTTTCCGGGTCATTGTGAAAACTCCGTTAATATTGTTAATGGTAAGTAAATCTGCAGCCCGAAGAACCCAACTTTCATTCTCGTCTTTTTCAAAATGAAGAAGAACAACAGTATAAGGAATATCCCTTGAAGTTTGAAGATTTCTTATACCTGCCGCACCACTAGTACCAGCATTAATAATAACAGAACCCCCTTCACTATCTATGGAAAAACTATGATTATGCCCGCATAGAAGCACTGGAGCGTATCCGATAAATTCCTCGACAACAGCAGGATTGTGAGCTGCTATAATAACCGGTTTAAACTTTTCCTTTTTAAGGAATTCCTTTAATTTTTTTATTTCGCTTTCAAATTGAACGTCATTACTGTTAATCATATAGCTGCTTTTTGAGGAAGGATCAGCAACCCCTACTATGGGTATGCCTTTTACCACACTACCTCCGCCATTTAATACGATCACGTTTTTAAGTGATGACATGGTCTTAATTACTTCAGGCGAATCATGATTGCCTGCTACAAAAATATACGGCAATTCCAATTTTTCCACTTCCTCAACAAGAGCAGTTTCAAGAGAAGTTCCAAAATCTGTGATATCACCCGTATCAATAATAAAAGAAACATCGAAATTAGAAATAACTTTTTTAATAAACTGGTAAGCAGCGGGATTATTATGAATATCTGATATATGAAGGATCCTAATAGAGCTGCTATCTTCAGAATTTAAAGGCTCTATTTCATCAATTTTTTCAAACATGTCATAAAAATTACTCGCAATAATTTCCATTTGTTTTTCCAGTATGTCTACTTTTACCAATGCTTCCTCAGCCATACCTATCATCCATGGAGCTGCTTTAAGTATACCTTGATATTCGGGTGTCAAAAAGCTTCGGGGATTATAAGTACAATAAGTGCTTAATAACAAAAATGCAGCTGTAAAAATTCCTATTACTGCACCCCGTAGATACACATATATATTTTTGCTTCTAAGAAATACCATTGTAAAAGCTCCACCTAAAGCAGCAAAAAACAAACTCTGATAAAAAATAGACTTAATGCCCTTATATATCTCATTAACAAAGAGATTAATAACCTCTTGTTTGGTGATGGGATCTTTGAGCATGTTTTTAAGAACTTCTAAGTCAATATTTTGAAGAGTTATAACTAATTTTAAAGGAGTTTTATGGGTAGCAGCTCTTATCTTACCAAAGGGAGGAATAAAAATTTCCGTCTTGCCCCAATCTTTAAAAACCATATCTACCTTAAACTGGAAAGCTTTAATTTGAAAATCAGTACCAGAAAAAAGAAAAACAAAAGCCAGCGCCCCAACGGCAGCTAGCAGCAATCCAATACAAAAAATATACTTATTTTCTTCCACATCTATCATTCCTTCAGAAGTTCATCTAAAAAAAACCTTAATGCTTCCAATACTGTTTTATGTCTTATTTCATGTCTGGAACCTTTGAGGTTCAGCTTAATCCAAGTTTTTCTATCCACCGTACTAAACCCCACAAAAACAAGCCCAACGGGCTTGGTTAAAGTTCCTCCTCCAGGACCTGCAATACCAGTTGTAGAAAGACCATAATCAGAATTTGCTAAATTTCTGACACCTTCTGCCATTTCCACAGCTGTTTCTTTGCTGACGGCTCCATATTGAGATATTATACTTTCTCTTACCCCTAAAATTTCAATTTTTGCTTCATTGCTATAGCTAATAATTCCATAACCAAAATAATTCGAGCTACCTGCTACATCAGTTATTGCTGAGGACAGCAGCCCTCCCGTACATGACTCAGCTATAGCCACTGTTTTTTTCTTCTTTAGGAGCAGTTTTCCTATTTTTTCACTTAAAACAAGCTTTTCATCCATCTATATTATTCACCTTTTTAAAAGATTTTTTAACATTGAACTAAAAATTTTATCAACAAATTTAATTTATGCGCATTTTGAGCTGTTAATTAACTGTTTTAATTCTTCACCCATAATGCTTTCATTTCTTTTTAAGTGGTCAGCCATCTTTTTAAGCACATGAAAATTGTTTTTTAACAATTTCTTAACTTCATTTTCTTCTTGTTTTATTATATTAGTGATTTCTTCATGAAGCATTTCCTTGGATAAATCTTCTTCGCTTATAACTCCTAAACTTGAAAGTCCGGAAAAAATAATTTGTTTAGCTAATTTAACAGCCTGCTGGAAATCATTGGTTGCTCCAGTACTTTTACTGCCTAAAAGCAGTTCCTCAGCCAAAGAACCAGCTAAATAAATTTGAATTTGTTTTTCTAAATACTCTCTTGTATATAAGTAATAATCATCTTTTGGATTCTGCCTTGTATATCCAAGGGCATTTCCCCTAGAAGTTATGGTAACATGGGACACAGAATTGGGGAAAATCAATTCACTAGCTAAAGCATGTCCTGCTTCATGTACAGCCACTCGGTATATTTCTTCATCATTGGGCTTATTATTAAGCTTTTCTCCCAGCATTACCTTATCTATAGCTTCTCTAAAATGTCTTTGTGAAATTTTATCTCTATTTTCACGCAAAGCTAAGATTGCAGCTTCATTGGCCACACTTTCCAAATGAGCTCCTGAAAAGCCAAAGGTTTCTTTTGCTATTATTTCCAAATCAACATCATTGTCCAAAGGCTTGTTTTTGGTGTGAAGCTTCAAAATTTCCAATCTTCCCTTTTTATCTGGAAGATCAACTTTAACTTGCCTGTCAAATCTTCCCGGTCTAAGAAGCGCAGGATCAAGCATATCCGCACGGTTGGTTGCTGCTATAACTAGGATTCGGATTTTATCATCAGTGCGAATACCATCCATCTCTACTAAAAGCTGATTAAGGGTCTGATCATATTCCATATGACTGCTTTTATAGGTACCCCTTTTATTAGCTAAAACATCGATTTCGTCAATAAATATTATGCTGCTGCTTTTATTTTCGGCTAAAGCCAGTTCTCTTGCTTTTTTGAATATACTGCGAACCCTCTGAGCACCAACTCCTGCATACATCTCTATAAATTCGCTGCCGTTTGTTGCAACAAAAACTGAATCTGTATAAGCTGCAGCTGCTTTAGCCAGTAAAGTTTTTCCTGTGCCAGGAGGTCCGGTTAAAAGAATGCCTTTTATAGGTCTAATTCCCATTTCTTTAACTTTATCTGCCTTGATAAGGAATTCAAGAGCTTCTTTTAATTCATTCTTTGCTGCTTCCTGACCACCTATATCATCAAATGAAATTTTCATTGACGGTTTATACTGACCTGCGTTAAAGCTCCCAAGAAGACCTTTTTGAAATATGGTAAAATAGATCAATCCGCCTAAAAGAACTAATAAAAAAATAGGCAAAATATTATAGCCTATCCATAAAAGAAATATAGATAAACCAATCAGAACTCCTAAGACAATTTCCTTAATCAACTTTCCCCACTCCCAGGTATGAAAGTGTCTTCAGTGTCTTCAGCAATTGCAGGATTATTTTCTTTTAATTATTTCATACAAGTAATTATTGCCCTTATGAAATTGCAAATAAATGTTCTCATTATCAATAAAAATATAAAACTTTTCAATTCCAGCCTCCAAAGCTAATTTAGAAATATAATCATGCATATATATAAAATCTCCTTTTGCAATGGCCTGATGTACAGCGAAGCTGCTTTTGTAAAATAATTCTTGTAAAAGCTCATCGCGTTTATCTATGATAACTATGTTTAAATATTTTGAAGCTTTTAACTCCTTAAGCTTATCTTTTATAGCAGTATATGTTTTTTGAAGATTTTTTACTTCTTTTAACTTTATCTCTAAAACGTTCGTCTCTTCATAAAATCTGCTTTCCTCTACCTCCGGCAATGAATTTATATTTTCAACCAATGGTGTTTCCAAAAAATACTTTTTGTAAGTCCACTGCCCAGTAAATAATAATCCTAAAACTATTATAACTACAGCTGCTATTAATGGATATTTAAGCCCTTTCAAATGCACGATTCCAGCTCCTTTAAGAATTCATAACAAATTATAACATATATTTTTCAATAACCATTCTTGAAAGTAATGGAAGTCCTTATTATTTAGGATTTAAAAATACTTCTTTCGCCTTTACAAAATAGCTAATTCCAGAAAGAGCAGTAATGAAAACAGTGATATAAAGGATTATTCTAATCAAAGAAAATCCCATTATTTTAACATTCAAATCATAGACCAGCAGTAAGATTACCACCACTATTACCTGTAGTACTGTTTTAATTTTTCCCCATTTATTCGCTGGAATTACTATTCCTTTATCTATTACAAGGGTTCTTAATCCTGTAACAGCAAATTCCCTCGCAACTATAATAATCGCTATCCATGCTTCCACACGGTTTAATTCAACTAAATATATAAAAGCAGAAGTAATAAGCAGTTTATCCGCTAGGGGATCAAGAAATTTTCCTAAATTGGTAACTTCCTTTCTTGCCCTTGCTAAATAACCATCAATTCCGTCAGTACCTGCAGCTAAAAGAAATATAATAGCAGCAAGTATATTAGAATAAGGCATTTTAACCAAAAGAATAGCTAAAAAAAGTGGTATCATACTTATTCTAACCAAAGTAATGGTATTAGCTATATTCACCGACAACCTCTCCCATTAAGTCATAATCATATACATGGTTTATATACACATTTACAAAACTGCCAATATGTTTTCTTTCTGCACCTTTAATAATTACTTGTCCATCAATTTCAGGCGCTTGATTTTCTGCTCTCCCTACATAGGTTTCGTCATTTTCATCTGACTTTCCTTCCACAAGAGCGGGTATTTTTCTATTTAAGAAACGCATATTTCTTTTTTCGGAAATTTTTAGCTGCATTTCTCTCAATATAGCTAATCTTTTCTCTATTTCTTTTCGCTGTACTCTAGGACCTAAATTATATGCAGGTGTGCCAATTTGAGGAGAAAAAGCAAAAAATCCTGCCCAGTCAAATTCAGCTTTTTCAAGAAAATCAACTAATTCTTCAAATTCTTTCTGACCCTCCCCTGGAAATCCCACAATAAAAGTTGATCTCAGCGTGATATCTGGTATCTCATCTTTTATAAAGAAAATAAGGTCAATATAAGTTTTATAGTCTCCCTCCCTGTTCATTTTTTTAAGGAGGTCAGCATTTACATGTTGAAGAGGTATATCTAAATACTTACAAATATTATCATTTTTTTTCATAACATTAAGAAGCGTTTTATCTACTCTTGTAGGATAATAGTACAGGAAACGAAGCCAGGGAACATCACATTCTTTTGCTATACATTCCAAAAGTTTTGTAAAATTAGTTTTATCATTGAGATCTCTACCATATAATGAAGTATCCTGCGCTACTAAACATATTTCTTTAACTCCTTTTTCAACAAGTATTTTGGCCTCTTCCAAAACTATATTAAATGGCCTGCTTCTATAACTACCCCTAAGCTTTGGAATAATACAATAAGAACAGCAGTTAACGCAACCTTCAGCTATTTTTAGATAAGCCGTATGCTTAGGAGTAAGGAGAAATCTATTACCCACTTTTGGATAATTATATTCTGGTCTACCAACCACACAATACTTTTCCTTTATGCCTTCTGAAATTATATCCTTAACTTTCATAAAATCGCCTGTTCCAAAAATAGCATCTATTTCTGGAATTTCATTAAGCAGCTCTTCTTTATACTTTTGGGAAAGGCAGCCTATAACAATAAGATATTTGCATGATCCTATTTTTTTATATTCTGCTGCCTCAAGAATCGCAGTAATAGATTCTTCATCAGCTTCTTCAGTAAAAGCACAAGTGTTTATAATTATAACCTCCGCCTCACTGGGATTTTTTGTTTTAATATAATTACATTTTAATAAATCGTAGATAAGCATCTCAGAATCTATCATATTTTTACTGCATCCCAAGTGCACCAAATAAAACTTTTTCAAGGAAGAACACCTTCTTTTTTGTGACATTTTAAAGACCGCAGATTTTTCTGCGGTCTTATTTGGACTTATTTATTGCTCATCTTCAAAAGTCCTGGTTACAACCTGCCCAGGTTCTCCTAAGGGAGGCAATTCTGTTCCATTATATATTACTCTAGCTGCTCCAGCATTTCCTAGAGTTATTGTTAATTCTGAATCATCTGTAAAGATCTTTTTTTCTCCTTCCTTCATTATTCCTTGAAAAATTGTTTCATCACTGTTTTCTATTTTAACCCAGCATTCTTGATCTATAATTTCTATTTCGATTTCTACTCCTTCTTTTTGTTCTTGAATCTTTTTATTGTCAGCTTCTTCTGAAGAAATATCTTCATTACTTTCTTTAACTTCTTTTTCTTGGGCTATATTTTCATTTATATTTATATTTCTATTACTATCTGGAACATTTGAATCTCCCCAAATATTATTAAGGAATAAGCTTATAGCAAAGAATAGTACGATTATCCCAACAGCTACAGCAATAAACTTGAAAAGATTATTTTTTCTTAAAAAAATCTGTTCAGCTTGAAGGGGCTGCGATAACTCATTTTCTTCTGCAGGAGGAGTAAAAATACTTTCAAATTCTTCTAAAATTTCTTTATAATCAAGGTTCAAAAACTTTGCATAAATTTTTAAAAATCCTTTTGCATATGTTTTACCAGGAATAACATCAAATTCTTCATTTTCTAATGCCTGAAGATATTTTTTTCTTATTTTTGTAGCTTCCTCTACTTCACGTAGAGATAAACCTAAATTTTCCCTTGCTTCTTTTAACTTATTCCCTAAAGTTCCCAATGTAAATCAGCTCCTATTTTATATTATTAAAATAGTCACGTAGTACTACTGCAGTTTCTTTCGAATTCTCGTTTTTAATACAAAGTTCATATTTGCTGTCCGGTCCGCTGGGATAGCCATACAATGGGTCATAATATTTTTCCAGTAAATAGCAAATAACTTCTTCATATTTTTCTTTTTCAACTAGATCAATCAACCACTGAACTTTACGGGAACCTAACCTATTTTTAAGTTTTAACAAGGCTTGTGAAAGCTCTTTTTTTCTGCTTTCCGATAAATCCGCAGCATAATCCTTTAAAATTCTGTTAATACGGCTCTCCATAGAAGCATAAATTAATATTTTTCTACCCCTCTGCATACCTTTATAAACTGAACTAGGAACTATCAACCTTCCAATTCTTTTGCTTTCACACTCTACAAAATAAGGCTTATCCTCTTTGCCATTCATAATACTTTTAAATATATATGACTCAAAACTTTTCTGACTTGGCTGAGTACCAAGTCCAATATCCCCAAACACTGAGCCCCTATTGTTAGCAGCCTTCTCTAAATCAATTACATTCTCTCCTAATTTTTTCAATTCCCTTAGAACTTCCGTTTTACCTACTCCTGTTAGTCCATAAAGAACTACAAATTTTAAGGGGAGCACCTCATATTGCTCAAAGAACTTATTAACATACCGCCTATAAGCTTTATATCCTCCCCTCAATTGATATACTTCTTCTCCCATAAGATCCACTAAAGTCACAACAGCATGACTTCTCATTCCACCTCTCCAGCAGAAAACAACAGGTTTTAAACCACTTTGGCTAAAAGAGCTGATTTTATTCACTAAATCAAAGAGCCGACCTGAAACCAATTTTAAACCTAAAACTTTGGCCTCATGGGGTCCCTTTTCCTTATATACTTTTCCTACCTGTTCCCTATCCATATCATCCAACAGGGGAATATTTATGGATCCGGGAATTGTATCTGTTTTATATTCTTTAGGCGATCTTACATCTATAAATTTAAAACCTTTTTTAAATAGTACTTCTTCAAGATCAACAATTTTTTTCATAACTTTTACACACTCTCATAAAACTATATTTTTAATTATTTTGGCTGGAGAACAATTTTTGATATTGTTCTAAACTTATTAAAACGCTCCGAGGCTTACTACCTTCAAAAGGACCTATATAACCCCTTTTTTCCATTATATCAATTAACCTAGCAGCCCTTGTATAACCAATACGCAGCCTCCTTTGCAAAAGTGATATGGAAGCCTGTCCCTGTTCTATGCATAACTGTACAGCCTTTGTTAATAGTTCATCCTCTTCATTATCATATTCTTCTTCATTATCTTGCTTTTGTATATCAATTAATTCCTTATCATAAGCAGGTGCAGCCTGACTTTTCAAAAAACGAACGAATGCTTCAATTTCTTCATCTGATATGTATGCTCCCTGTACCCTAATTGGTTTTACTGCACCCACTGGATAAAAAAGCATATCCCCTCTTCCCAGCAGCTTTTCTGCTCCTCCCATGTCCAGAATAGTCCTTGAATCTGTCTGTGATGAAACAGCAAAAGCTATCCGAGAAGGTATATTTGCTTTAATGAGACCGGTTATTACATCCACAGAAGGTCTTTGGGTAGCAACCACAAGGTGAATACCCGCTGCACGAGCCATCTGTGCCAATCGGCAAATACAATCCTCAACATCAGCAGGTGCAACCATCATTAAATCTGCAAGTTCATCAATTAAAACTACAAAATAGTGTAATATTTCTAATTCATTGCTTTTTGATGCTAATTCGTTATATCTATCTATATCCCTTACTCCATAAATTGCGAATTTTTCATATCTTCTTTCCATTTCTCTAACCATCCATCTCAAAGCAGCAGCTGCTTTTTTAGGTTCCGTTACAACAGGACATAACAAGTGGGGAACAGCATTATAATGAGTTAATTCTACCCTTTTGGGATCTATAATCAGCAATTTTAACATATCTGGTCTATTTCTAAATAAGAGACTTACTATCAAAGTATTCATGCAAACACTTTTCCCTGATCCTGTTGCTCCTGCTATAAGAAGGTGCGGCATATCCCTTAAATTAGCAACAACTGGATTACCTGAAATATCTTTACCCAGTGCAACTAAAAGGGATGATTTTGAACTGCTAAATTCTTTGCATTCTATAATTTCCCTAAAATATACCATTGATATTTGTTTATTGGGTACTTCAATACCTACAACAGATTTACCCGGTATAGGAGCCTCAATCCTTACATCTGGTGCAGCAAGGCTTAAAGCTATATCATCAGAAAGACTTACTATTTTGCTTACCTTTACCCCTCTTGCCGGCTGAAGTTCAAATCTGGTTATTACCGGTCCACAGGTTACCCTGGTAACCTTGGCTTTAACTCCAAAACTAGCCAGCGTCTGCTCAAGGAGTATTACTTTTTCCGCTAAATCCTTTTCATCAAAATTCTTTTTAGATTTTATTGGTTTCTTAAACAAATCAATGGGAGGAAGCATATACTCTTTGGATTTCCCAACAATATTATGATTAATAACATTAATGGTAACGTCTTTATGATGTTCTTGTTCAGCTATTTCGCTAGAATTTTTTATATCCACCTCTGTACTATGTTCGTGTTCAATAATAATTGGAAGATCTTTTTTAAATTTTTTATTTAACTTTTCTTCTGGAGCTTCCTCATCAACTTCCACCTCATAAAATAGGAAATTTTCAAACCATTTTTTCGCAGCTTTATATATATTTAAAAAAATTTTTCCAATTTTCCATATTCCTTCTTTTAAATAGGTGCCCTTTATTAATATAAAGGAAACAATTACAAAAGTTGCCAATACAATATAGCTACCCACTGGACCAAAAGAGATCCCAAGTATGTATGCTATTACCCCTCCTACTAAACCTCCTCCTCTACCTGAATAACCTGCCCTCAAAATATCTAGAAAGATCATGTTATATTGATTTATCAATGGAATATGCAGAACCGTTAAAAGAATAAGAAAAGCTATTATAATTCCCCATATTAGTCCTTTTATATTTTTTTTTGATTTGGGTTTGCTTTGAAAAATTTTAAAGCCCAAAAAACACAAGAAAACAGGAAAAGCATATTTCCCCAAGCCGAATAAACTTGTTAAAGTTTGAACAATAAAAATACCAACAGCTCCAATAGCCTGATTGGAAAGCTTTTCACCGCCCCATTCATTTAACATCAGCCCCGTTAAACTAATCAATGATAGAGCTATTAAAATTAAACCAAATAAATCATTTTTTATTTCCTTTTTTGTTTTATTTTTAGGCACCAGCTATCACCCCAGATGTAAAACAAAGGATCAGAACATTAAATTAAAAATTTAAGTAAAAATTAACAGAAGCAAACCAACTGTCCAACAGTATATTGAAAAGTAGCTAAGTTTTTTACTATGAAGTATTTTTAAAAGTATTTTTATAGCAAAATAACCCGAAATACCTGCAAATACTGCTCCCACAAGATACGAAGATAGATTTAAATTAGCTTCGTTTAATATAATTAAGTCCCTGCATTTTAGTATTGTTGCACCCAAAACAGCAGGAATAGAAAGAAGGAACGAATATTTAGCAGCACTGGAACGACTTAATCCTAGCATTAATCCAAGGGCAATGGTTATTCCTGAACGGGATATACCTGGAGTTATAGCTAAGCCCTGCCCTATTCCAATAACAACGGCATGCAGGTAATTAAAGTTATCCGAATTTGATTTAAACTGGTTTTTCCTGGATAAATATTCTGCAATAAATAGCAATATTCCTGTAATAATTAACATAAAACCCACTATTTTAACTGTTGAAAACATTTTTTCAAACTGCTCTTCAAAAGATAAGCCAATAATTGCTGTTGGAATTGTCCCAGCAATAATTAGGTAATTATAATGCTGAAAAGGCTTTTTTAATAACTCAATAATATCACGCCTGTAAATTGCAATTACTGCTAAAAGAGTGGCAAAATGGACCAAAACTTCAAAAGTAAGTTCGCTATTTTGAATACCCATCAGATACTGCATTATTACCAAATGTCCTGAACTGCTAATGGGTAAAAACTCAGTTAAACCTTGAATAATTCCAAGAAAGGCAGCCTGAATATAATTCAAAAAAATACCCTCCCCCAACTATTCTTTATCAAAATTACTATCTTAGGTAATTATAGCACACCATAACTTCATCTATATCTTATTAACAATTACAATTTTTGCATTACTATGAATCCATGAATTTCAAAAAAATTACCAGACCTATGATGTCTGGTTTTCAAATATTAAAGTATAATTCATTACTGTACCCGGTTTAAATTTATCATCAAGATAATCCTGTGGATTGCTGCTTATAAGTCTTACAACTTTTACCGTTCCATCTCCTTGATCCTCTACAACTAAAGATGCTTCTCCCATTTTTATTTCTTTAAAGTTTGGCTTAACCATATCATCAAATAATAACAACTCTGTAGGAATTAATGTATAAAATATCATCTTCCACCTTCTCCGTTGCTCTTTCTTTTTCTTAAATCAATCAACTCTTTTACCTTTTCTACAGCTTCTGAAAGCCCTCCCACTTCGTTTATCAATCCTACTTTAACAGCATCACGCCCTACCAAAACCGTTCCGATATCCCTAGCAAGTTCACCAGTTTTAAACATTAATTCCCTGAACTTCTCCTGGCTAATATTGGAATGATCAACAACAAACTTCACCACTCTATCCTGCATTTTATCAAGATACTCATACATTTGGGGCACACCTAGAACTAACCCTGTTAACCTAATGGGGTGTATGGTCATTGTTGCAGTCTCAGCTATAAACGAATAATCGGCTGAAACAGCTATAGGAACGCCGATTGTGCCCTTGTCGCTACGGATTTCTTCCTATTTATATATACTTCACATTTCAACTGCGATTTTAAACCGCACTGCATTTTCGCTGCCCGCTTCGCTGAGCTCCATGAGGTTTATGTTATAGACTATCTCCATTTTATCACGCCGGAGAACAATTCTGTCTATGATCTGCTTCAGCATTTTCTTTTTGGTTTCCACGGGAGACTCTTTAAAAATTTCAAACCAGCGGGGGGCCAGCCTTGCAAACTGTTTTAAGCTGTCCCGCTCTACCTGCTTCTGCTGAAGTTCAGCCTTAAGCTCTGCTATCTGCTCCGTTATGACTTTCTCTTCTTCTTCCGCTCTTTTGATTTCCCTGGCCATCATTTCTTCAGAATAAATGCTTCCTTCCGGATCGGCAAAATACTGGTTCAAACGATCAACCCAGCTGTTTAAACGCCGCCGCACTTTTTTAAGCTCCCTTTCAAGCTGCGCAATCTGCCTGCTGATCTGGCTGCGGGCTGAAGCCTGCTTCATGTTTACATAGTGCTCTAAACTTCCCAGATCAACATTTTTTAAAAAACTTTCAAGTTCGCTCATAAAAATGCCGTCAATCTTTTTCTGTGAGTAGCTTCCCTGACCCGAACAGAACGCCGAACCTTTCCTGGCATGAGTTGAACAGCGATAGACTGCCTTTTTGTATACATACACCTTTCCGTTTGGCCTAACAGTTTTTGCGTTTCTGGTGCGGCTTGAGATAAACCCTTTCCCGCAGTAGCCGCACTTTAAAAAGCCCGTCAAAAGAGCTGTGCTGTCCATGGATCTTGCATCCGGTTTTGTGTTCTTTGAGCGCTTTTTCATTACTTCCATCAGCTTCTGCCATTCCTCAAGGGAAATAATTGTGTATTCTTTGATGGGCTTTGGATTTCCGTTTTCGTCCCGGGGGATAATTATCTCTGGATTGTTGATGTCATACCAGTTTTTAATCCTAACCCTTGATGTAGGTGTACTGCCCGGTTTCGTTCGGTTGTAGGCCGGCAGACCGGCTATGATAGGATTCTGCAGAACGGTTCTAACCCTTGCGTCCGTCCACAAACGATTTTCCCTGGTGCGGTAGCCATGCTCATTTAAGTAAACGGCAATCTTTTTACTGCCCCACTCTTCTTCAAGGTAAAGACGCTTCATGAGGAGAAGTATTTCCGCTTCTTTCTGATTGATCTCCAGTGGAAGCCCTTTTTTTGAATCCGGAAGTTTAAATCCATAAGGGGGCCTGCCGCCTGACCAGTGCCCCCGTTTTGCCATGTCCATCATGGAAGTTTTTACCCTGATGGAAGTGTTCTTGCTTTCGGTTTCAGCCTGCCAGCCTTCGATAAAGCGTAGAAGTTTGTCCATCTGATCATCGACGTTTAGAGAGCGTCCGCCTGGAGCATCAGCAACCGCTATTACTTCTACCCCTGCATCGTAAAAAGACTTCAGGATCAGCGGATATTCAAAGGACTGCCTGCTGAGCCTGTCAGCCTTAAATATCAACAGAACGTCAAATTTTCCCTGCAGGGCATCCGATAAAACGTCCTGCAGGATGTCCCTTTTATCCGAAGATATTTTGAACGCGCTGACGCCGGGCTCTATGTATTCTTTAACCAGTTCCCAGCCTTTTTCAGCGGCAAAATTCCTGATTGTATGCTGCTGTGCGGGTATGCTGTCGTCTTCGCTTTTCAACTGTTTTTTCGTTGACACCCTGTATAAGGCAGCCGCTCTGGTCAAAGAGAATCATCCCTTCTTTTCAACTTTTCCCAGAATCATTTCTGCAATGCATTTCTTAAACCTTTCAACATTTTCTGGATCGCTCCTTTTTGGGAATATGTTGCATATTTCCATTCCATTTCTTTTTGTAGTCAAATATACGAATTCTTCATCTCTTTTGTTTTTCAAATTTTACACCCCCGGTTTAGAGTGCCCAGAATATCCCAAAAAATGCAGGCTATCAAGACATCACCAAAGCCGAGACCCGGAATGTTGCAGGGTTCGCTTCTTGGCGGCAGCGAGGGTCCGAGAAAGGCTGCGGTAGTTCCTCTCAGAACCCCCGGCTTCATCAGCTGTGGGGAGGCTCAGACCAACGCTTTGAAAAAAGCATTTGGTCTGCAGTATGGCTAGACCGGTCCGAAAAGTCCCTATATCTGCGATTGAATATTGCTTGCCCATAAAAAAACAAAGCAGAATTTTGGATAATTTTGGATAAGGAATGATATTTGCCTCCCTGATATTTTTATGGTAATATATAACATGGAAGTTACTGCTAAAATTGGCATAATACTACAAATCTTTTTTCGCTCTCATTTGTCTTATATACTGACCTGCAATAAACCAATTTTTAGTAAGGGGGGTGGCGGAATTGGATGGGTAACGTCTCTCCAAAGAACATGGTTTAAGTCTCTAAATTATAAACTATTATAGAAAAGGGGGAGAAACATGAGGAAACAACGGATGTTAGCTTCGTTACTTGTTGCTCTCATTGTTGTATGTGCTTTCTCACCAGCTGCCCTTGCTACCATAAAGGGAGGCAATGACCAGTTCACTCATATTTGGGCATATGATGGGGCTCTTTGGCCATTGACAGTCACTAACTCTTCAAGTGAGGTGTTTACGAGTTATAGTTCAACAAAGAATCTTGTTTACGAACATTACAATGATGGACTAATTAAAAATGGACGAATTTTCCCCTATGAGGTTGATATTATGAATTCAACCTATTTGTATAGTGGCAGTACCTTAGCCGGCTCTATGGGCAGTTGGTACAGCTACCCAGTAATTCATGACCCAGATGACATATGGTATCCCAGAAAACGTACATCCCCACAATTCATGATGTCTAAATCTATTACCGCCAAAACAAAGATTGTCTATGGTTACTTTTTGTATGATGGGTATAATCAAATAGGTTTCGACGATGACACTTATAGCTTTAAATTATGGTAAAATAAATAAAGGAGGTAGCAAAATGAAGAGACGGGCGACAATTTCGTCACTGATTATACTGGCTATCACATTGCTTTTAGCGGTATCTGCTTATTCCGAAAACGACCCTTTCCGGACTTTAGGAAAACAACAAGCTGAAGCTCTGCAAAAATATTCCGAAGATGATGTGGTTGCCCTAGCCAATGGCCAGCCCATTCTTCGTGCTGATTATGAATATCAACTTGCAGAAATGAAATATGCTAACGTAAAAGCAGATAAAATCTTAAAAGATGCAGCAGAATTCCCCCAAGCCCAAGAGAAAATTTTAAAGCATAAACAACTTGGTGAAAAATTTAGCCCTGAAGCCAAAGCATTAGCTAATGTTCTCTCACGTGAGCTAATGTACCAGGAAGCATTAAAGAAAGGGCTTAAGGTCTCAGAAGAAGAGATAAAAGACTATATTGATTGGGCAAAAGAAAATATGAAGATGGTTAGATCGAAAGATGCCCAGTTCAATGAGTTTGTGAACACGATTGGGGAAGACAAATATCTTGAGGAAATTCTCCCCAAAAAAGCAAAACAGTTACTGCTAATTAGTAAGCTGAAAAAACAAATAACCGAAGGGGTATCACCCGATAATATAAACTCAGAATGGCTTCTATACCAGGCATCTCTTATAAAAAAAGCAGACATTGAATTAATTGACCCGACCCTCACTTCTGCCACCGTCGAAGAAGCAGCAAAAAGCCTAGAAGCACTAGCCAATCTTAAGTAAACTTAGGACTTCTGCATTATTTAGAATGTAAAGGTTCTAGGATAAAGGTGTAAAAAGCCAATTAATCCAGTAAATTCATCTGCCCTTGCGCTTCCCAATAAGAAGTGCAAGGGCATTTTAGTTCCGGAACAACAATATTTTATCTTTGAAAGTTATTTGATTTCCAAAGATTTCAGGGTAGAATTTTTGGCATATTCTCTTTTTAAATGTATTACTACCAATAATAATTTTATTTCCGTCCCCACTAAATTACATTTATCATGTTATTTTCACCAGATTTATTTAATAATTTATGTGATGTTATAATAAAACCGCTCCCATGCCTTACAGCATAGAAGCGGTTTTGTCGACAGTCTGACACAGGCCTTATGCCTGCGCTGCGTCTCTACTGTGGGTTTCCAAAAGGAGAATCAGTGCTTCCTTAAGCCAGTCCGCTGCCTTGCCGCCGCTTTCAAAAACCTCTGCCGCAAGAAGGCAGGCTTTTTCCGCCTTTGCCATAAACACATCGGTTTCCTTTGCCTTTCCGTAGAAAATTTTTATCCTTTCTTCCATCTGACGGGTGGACCACTGATTTTCCGCAGCTGCAATTATCCACTTTTGAGGATCCGGGGTGCCTGCCGCTATCCTGTGGTGCCGCCATGAAAGAAACGGAACACGCATCTCCTCTTCGGGAAACGTTTTAAAGGTTTTAGAAAGCTCCCTTACCTGGGAAGCTGAACAGCCGAGCCAGGAAGCTGCTTTCCTTGAGCTTATCCCCATACCCTCCGTAAGAACAAGACAGACTGCTCCTTTTGCCCAGCGGGTGTCGTCTTCGGATTCCTGAAGGGAAGCGTACATCTGGAGGAGCTCTTCCAGGGTGTATTTTGAAAGCTCCGGAACAGGAGCTGAAGACAGTTCGGGAACCTCTTCAGGAGCGGGCCAGCCGATCTTTTCGCATATTTCTTCAAGGGACAGGCCCTCACGACGGGCGGCAATAAGAGCAAGTTCTGTATAGAGTATTTTTCCGTCGTGTGCCTGCCTGTGGCAGTCAAAGCAGAGCTGGATCAGATTCTCTTTTATGTCCGAACCCCCAAGGCTCCTGGGCCTAATGTGATGGGGCTGACCGGAAGCTTTCTTTCCGCATCGTTCGCAATAAGGTTTCCGGCACCCCTCAATGACACTTTTTGATGCAACCCTGACAGGTTTTGAAAGGTCAGGCAAGCAGGGACCCCCTTTCCGTTCTTGAAAAAGATAAGCCCGACCGCTTCCGATCGGGCTGCACACGCGCGTACCTTAACTTTTTGCCGACATTTTTTATATGAATTTGGGCATACTTTGACCTACTGTAAGAATACCACTACTCTGCGTCGCTGTCAAGGATATTTTTAGAGCAACCTACTGTCGTTTTTTCTTTTCTCTCTAACAAATAAATATACGCTTGTCAACAGCGATATTCCAACAAGGCCAGCCCAAATACCAGTGGCAATATTTCGCTTTCTGTATGCTTCTTGGGTAAGACGCTTTTTTGCTTCCTTCTGAGCCCACTCAGGCAGTTTGTTAATTTGTTCGGTTAACTTTTTGACACGTCGGTTTGCATTTCGCCAGGCATCGCATTCTTTAACCAACTCTGGGGGTATGCTTGGTCTCACAATTTGTTCTGCTTCCATCTGCCATACGGGGTCAGTTGCTGTTAACCAAGGGTCATCATACGGAGATTCAAGTTTCGCTTTTAATTGTTCTGCCAGTCGAAGATACTGGGTATGTCCATAACTATGTTTTTTCTTTTCTTCTTTTGCTTCCGCTAATTTTGCCTCCAAATCCTGCTTTTTCTTTCTGCCCTCCGGGCTTTTTAAGATTAAACTAGCTTCCTTTGCGATAACCTCTTCATTTAAATGCGGGTATGTTTCACCGCTGTAAACTTCTTCTCCATGCCAACCATAGTAGACAAGCCAATTCTGGCCAGTCCAACGATCGCGAAGGTGAACAATTTTTAAATCTTCGTCACTTCCATGCACCGTCTGCGTTGGCCCTTTTTCCCACCTAAAAGGCCAGGCAGCTAGCAATAGCAGTCCTATAACAACAGGCAACAACCATACCCGTCTCAAAATATCACCCCGCAACAAGTTTCTGAACGATTCGTGAGCTTTGTCAAATAAGCTCGCAGCAGTGCTTGAAACAGGATACTGTGGTTAGTACCTATAGATAAGGAGAAATTCATAAACTATGATCTCGGCTCTAAAGACTGCCGGTTAGCGGAGGAATTCGAGGTCATAGTAAGACAACTCGACTTGGGAACAACTTGTTCCATTCTGAAGAGGATTGATACTTTAATTTTCTTACTAACTCCACTCAAGCAAAGAAAAGTTGTTCTTATAGTAATCAAACTTCGGATTAATTCTCACTGTGCCATCTGCTCTAACATTGCAGAAATTGATGCTGTATCGACCCTTTTTTTTCCGGTTTTGTTCCGGTAAGCAAGCTTGACAAGATCTTCTGATGGAACTACCCAATAAGTGTTGGTCTGCTCCGAATAGAAGATAAAGAAATAATTAGGCCTGGGATCAATGATGTTCATAGCAGCAAAACGTCCTACATCTTTGGAGCTGCACTCTTTTGACCTAGCTTTAATTTGAATGTCAAGATAGCGTAGTTCCCCTCCTCTTTCCTGTCGAATTATGCAGTCAATCCCTTGGTCATCCACAAGTGTTTGGTACACATCAAAGCCTCGGCGGAGCAACTCGGCTATGACAACATATTCCTGCCGCTTGCCGAAAGAAGCAGTGTTTCGAAAATTACGGCCTTTTTCCAAAGTGTTCCCTCTTTTCAGCAACCTTTTTTTTATTAATTTGCACTGCTGGACCTTCCATAAAGAAAGATAATCAAAGAAAAATCCAGGCTTCTTCAATGATGTGTTAGTTCTTTATATAAATTTCCATTTTAACATTTTATCCTTTCTACAATGGCTTCTGGATTGTCTAACCAGTAAGCTTTGTACCCATCGGGTAGTAGACTTTGATCTTCAGTGTATAAAAACAAATATACTCTTACTTTTAAATCGTTGTATGGAAAGGTGCGCGGCTTTCCTTGAGTATCCTCAAAAATTTTTTTGAAGCCTTCAATTTTATGTTCAAATTCTGTATGCTTTATTCCCTTCGGATCTGCAAAAACAATATAGTAATTTTTGTCTTTCTTTAACCAAAATATAAAGTCCGGATAAAAGTAGCGAAGGCGGTTGGCTTCGGGATCAAAGTACGGAATATAGATTTCGTCTACGTTTTCGTCTATTTTACTAAAAACCCACCAGTCGAAATTGCTAAATTTGTTTCCATCCTGACTGATATATTCTTCAAGATCGTTTATAAAACGCACTTCACTGGGATGCCGTATTATATGGCTTATAAAGTCGATTTTTTGACTATCGGATAGGAGTACTGGCATGTAGTAATGATGAGCAACATGTCTAATCTGCAGGTTCTGCCCGTTAACTTGAAAGATTTCTTTATTAGACAGAGATTTTAACTGATTAATAAATTCATCAAAGGATAGTTCTTGCGAGTCAAATTTTCGACGCAATTCTGCCATTTTATTTGGGTAATTTTTGACATGAGCAATTTTTTTGGATAATTCTGCAATGTCTTCAAGGAACACTTTTATTTGCTTGAAGTGGCTTATTTCGTTTTCCAGTAGCTTAAAGTTATCTAACTCTTCGGGTATTACACGAAAATAATTGAACAACTGACTGATAACCAGTTCTATACGACTATAGTAACGGGTAGCCCTAGTATTGAAATACTTATCTTGATCGCTTATACACTGTTTGAGCAGTTTGATTTGATCAGGAGATGCGTTATGCAGAGCGACCAGTAATCTTTCATCAGCAAGATAACTTATGTATCTTTTGAGCAGTTCCAATTCTTCGGCTGCAATCTTAAACTTACCCATCTTATATTTTTCCTGCTCTATTAAGGGCCGGTCTGCGAAGCGATAGATTGGAACAAGCAGGGGATGGTCGTCAACTGTTTCATAATTTACTTCCAGTTCTATTAAATGGCTTGTTTTAACAGGGTCTTCTAAATTCAAGTTTTCAATAACTTTATTAAGAGCATTCCTGTTGGTGCCGAATAAGAAGAGAGTTTCCAAAGGCAGCACAATATCTTTTATTTTAGGAAAAAGGACACGCGCTCTTTCGTGTCCAGCGTTGTACAGGTTTTGCAATCGCTTTCGATTGCCAGCCAATGGCTCAATTCTCACGCCGCGACCTATGGACTGCAAGATAAATTTACGCGCTTCCGTTCCCGTGCCGATGTTTATAAATGTTATTACGTTGGGACGGTTTGAATCCCAACCTTCATAAAAAGAACGGGAGCCCATGAGGATGTTGATGTATGAGTCGTCTTCATTAAGGCGCTGGAAAAACCCCTCGTCGTCAAACCCTTCGAGGATATCATAACCAGTCAGTTTGTTTTTAAGCCATTCGCTTATATCGCCGATCTTTATGAGGGCAAAAGGCTGGTCAGCATTTTTCAGTTTGAAAGCAATCTCTTGACGATTGGAAGGTCGAACCCAAACTTCGATGTCGCCGGGATTTTCAGCGTTATAAACGCCCTTGAAGATGTCTTCGGGTTTTAATAAGTCATAAAGCGCCAGATCCAATTTTAACTCTTGATCTTCGAACTTCATCTGTGGCCTATCGGCCAGTTCCTGCCGCAGTTCTTGTTTGGCCTTCTCCCATACCTGAGCTTCAAATTTGCCCTTTCCTATATCCCTTATCTGCTGGAAAAAGAGTTTAAGATCGGAATCTTCGGTGTTAACGGAGTTTACCAAAACCAACAGGAGCGGTCGATGGTAAACGCTATTGCCCACTTTACGCTGAACCATTTCGAAGGCACGATGTATGTATGCAAGCATAAGTAGGGTTTTCAGTACTACTTTCTTTTTTTCGTCTTCGCTGTAATCTTCATCGTCACGAAATGCCCTGTTTTCTTGCTTCATAATGGTTATATGTTTTCCGTAGCCATTTTTAATAAAACGTGCTAAGTTAAAGTCATATGCAGTAGAAATTATATCGTGTTTGTCGGTAAAAGTGGCAGAGAAGTTGAATAAAAATCCGTTGCGGCTCATAATACTGTATATGTGCTGGCGTTTTGATTCCTCTTTGTCGCCTTTGTGAGCTTCATCTAAAAAGATAAACCAGCGGCCGTTATCGTCATAGTTTCGGAAGTCCACAATACGCTCTTTTTGTTCGTCACTAAGATTATCAGAACGATAAATGAATACAGTTACTTCATGGTTGGAGAATAAAGATGCTACTTTCCGCTTGGCTTCGGGGTATTCGCGCAAATCTCTAAGACGGATAAAAAGTTCGTTTCCGGCATTGAATTCGTCCACGTGAACGCGCAGCTGTTCCAGTAGATCGTCGCGATGGGCAAGAACAAGAAGGTTATGCTGAGGGATTTCTCCAACACGAGCTAGCCTCCACAGTAGCTCCAACATTTTGACAATGATTAGTGTTTTGCCACTTCCCGTAGCCATCCAAAAAGCCATTCGGTTGATGAAGTTTTTGTAAGAGATACAGTTGTTTTGAGCAGGATAGTGGTCTGTTAGCAGATTGCGTATATCTTGCCTTTGCTTATCAATAGATATACCTAGATCATCTATATCAATGCCGTTTTGGCGATACCATTCATAAAACTGCTCTTTGCGCCTGGTAACCGCATTCTGAGATTCACCGGGTTTGTAATCGACGCAATCTTCATAGTACTTCCATAAACCTCGGAGGGCAAATTTAAGCGCTTCTTGCTGGTAGTCAAAGAGACTTTTATCCTGGGAAAAAGTAGATAAGTCAAAGCACGTCCAGGTAGCCGGAAGATCTGAGATATCCTTTAATAAGTCCTGTAACTTCAACATTTGTTATATCACCACCAAATTAATGGTTTGACAAGTTCCCAAGGGGGAGTTGTAAGGCTTACACGCCTTCCATCTTCAAATTCCACTTCGTCGGGCTGACTAGGGTCATCCGGCCTTGTGTAAATTCGGCGTATCCATTTGCCGGTGACGCAGGAGAGTGTCTCAGCAAGGTCGATGTTGTCATAGAGCTTGCTAAGATCTACCCGGATCTCGTTTTTCTCTAAGTCTACAGTCATTACCTTTTCGCCGGTCTGTGTGTTGTCCAGCATCTTAGTATCGCGAAGAAAAACATATTGGTTGTAAGGGTCGGTCTGGACAAAAATGGGTTCGGCGTCCTTGTAACAAGCCCGGCGGAGAACGTCTTCATACTGTTCCAATCGGAAATATTTGATAAAGTGGCTGATGCCTTTGCCGTTTTCCTGAGCTCTGCCGTCTTTCCATTGGTCAGAAAAAATAACCTTTTTAATTCGTGGCAGCAATACGGTATCAAAATAGTCCGCCATTTCCACAAGAATATACTTGCGTTGTCCTCCATCATGGCGGTTCAGGTCGATTACTGCATGAGCAGTTGTGCCGGAGCCCGCGAAGAAATCGAGAATAATAGCCGATTCATCGAAATTACATACTCTAATGCAGTCGCTTATGAGATCGACAGCTTTTGGATAAGCAAACAATCCATGTTGCCCAAATAAGTTCTTTAAAGTTCTAGTACCGTGACTTCCTCCCCACACCTAAAGGTGTAGGGCTTCCTGGCGGCAGGCGCACGCACCTGCCGGGTTACACCGGTGCGAACGACCCTTTTAAAACCCGTTGCCGGAGGGTCTCCCGGAGGGGACCGTCACTTCCGTCCCGACTACTCCAGGTACCGGGCCTTTTAAGCCGCGGCCCTTGGAGATACTTGCACAAACCTGTTGGACCTCTTGTCCCAGCGCCAGACCTGCGGTTCGCCGAAGGTGGAGGGCAGTTTCCAGCCGACGCAGCTCCCGAAGAGGTACTGTTTCAGCAGGTTGGCCGCGCCGTTGAGGTCGGCCTGAAGGATTAACCTGCACTTTCTGCACACCCACAGCCCGCGGTGCTTCCTCCAGGCAGGGTTGCGGGCACCGCAGAAACAGCACGTGGAGGACGTATTCTTCTCCGTCCAGGAGTCAGTCTGCACGCCCCGCATGAGGTTCTTGTAACGTTGCTCTGCGTGCAGCCGGTCGTAGGCCATCTGGTTGATCTTCTGGGTGGCCTTTTTACCCTTCATTCCGGTGCGGGCGGAGCGGCGCAGGTCGGTAAGGTCGCCCACCACCGCAAAAGCCACGCCCTCGGCTTCGTCCAGCTCCGCAAAGAGCTTCGTCAGGGCGTGTTCCATCTGCCTGATGCGGCGGTCGAGCTTTTTCAGCCTGCGGATTTTCGCAGAAAGACACCTTCTCCACCTGCGGGAGCCTTCCTTTAAGCGGCTCATTTTTTCCTGGAAATCGGCTATGGTTTTGTTCCTGTACTGCACCTGGGAAAGAATTTCCCGGCAGATGAAGAGGTCCAAAATGCCGCTCAACGTGGCCCGCGCCACCAAGGCGGAGTTGTAGTCGTATGCCGAAACGGCGCCTGTGCGGTAAACGGGCACCACTCCCAGATCGAAGGTCACGTGGAGTACCAGATTTTCCACTTTGCGGCGGCGGACGACCGCCTTCACCTTGACCTCGACTGGGGTACCCCTCACTCCCGTGCCGTCGGGCAGGGTGACCGCATCCCACCCGCCGGGTAGTGCGACTTTAATGGGTTCCTTCTTCCGGGAGAGCTTCAACACGAGGGAGTCATCCTCAACATTGAAGCCTTGCCTCTTCCAAGTGACGGTGCGGAGGTGGTTTTTCGGCTTGAAGTTTGGCGGGTTCATCTCCAGGTGACCGTTTTCCCGGTGCTTGCGGTAACCGGACACGGCTTCAAAGTACTCTTCCACCACCGCCTGTGCCGATTGGGAGTGCAGCTCCTTCCACACGGCAAAGGACTTAAACTTCGCCTTGAGTTCCGCCTCCGTTGACCAGCGGTTCTCCTGCTTGAGGGTTTCGCGGCTGTGCCAAACGCAGGAGTTCCAGATACGGTTGGCCGCCAGCATGGCGGGTTGGAAAAGCGGTAATACTTCCAGGCCCAGCGGGAACTGCTTGGTCAAAAGGAGACGGTGAGGGTGCGATTTGCCGCTCCAAGCCATATGTTTCACCTACTTGTCCTGGCACTCTGCAATGTAGCGCTGGATAGTTTCGGCAGACACCGTACCGGCGGTACCCACGTAGTACGTTCTAGTCCAGAGCCGCGGCCCCGTCTGTTTGCTTAACTCCGGAAACTTCTGGCGCAGGTAGCGGGAAGTATACCCTTTAATGGTGTTGATGAGGACAGAGGGAGCATGCCTTGGAGGAGCTGAAACAAAAAGGTGTACGTGATCGGGTTGGATGGAAAGGCTGAGTACCTCTACCTCCCTTTCATCGCAGACCTTCCGAATCAGCCGTTCTAGTTCCTCGGCAACTGGACCCACCAAAATCTTGCAGCGGTATTTCGGTATCCACACGAAGTGATAGTTTATGTTGTAGTGAGCATACCTGGTCTTTTTAGTTTTCATAGCAAATTCAGTATACTACACTCAGACAAAAAAACAACCCAGCTTTTACTTTTTAACCCGGCCGCCGCTTTCATCCCGTCCCCTGAAGGAGACGGGTCTTCCCGCGGCGGTTTTATAATCTGTAGCAGAGTACTCCTCTTTGTCCCACCAGGTTGGTGGTGTTATGCCTTCTTCGGGCATCCTCGACTTTATATAAATCGCAAGTTTTCCATTACGATCTTCATCAACTTTAACTTCATTAAGGCTTTGCAACAAGCGTTCAGGAGTCCACTTCCATCTCCTCTGTTGGTTATTTTCATCTATAGGCCATAGCACCTGTTCATCATCTGCAGGAGGTTCAAGAACAACCCATTCTTCCAATTCTTCATTCCACTCTAATTTAGGAACTCTCCAAGTTCCAGAAGGGTTTACATAAATAGGATAAAACATTCTGGGCGCTTCTTTTCTAAGACCGCCATGTTTGCGAAAATTGACCCATTCGAAAGCACCTTTATCATCTTCTTCCCTGTATCTGGCTTTTTGAGCTTCAGTTCGCTCTAACCGCCCAACAGTCGCCGCATTAGTCTTTGCAAAAAAAAGGGCATATTCGTGGTTCAGAGAGAAGCCCTTTGGTGTTGAACGCCCTGCAGGATTACTCCTTACTACAGCAATTCCTAACTCTTCAGGGAAGTACAACGATAAGACATGTCTTAAGTGCAATAATTCGTTATCATCGATAGCAACGCATATTATACCGTTGTTTTTTAGGTAATCCTTTGCAATAGATAGCCTATTTTCTAATAGTGTCATCCAGGATGAGTGTTTGTACATATTAACATAGTCAATCTTGCTAGACTCCGTATTATATGGCGGGTCGATGTAGATACAGTTTACTTTCTCATGAAACTTGGGCAAAAGCGTCTTCAAGGCTTGATAATTTTCACTACAAACAAGCCAACCGTCAAGAACCTGATCTAGCTGGTCGAATAGACTCAAAATTAGTATCTCAAGGTCAGGAAAATATTTGGTGTCCACGGGCAAATACTGATAGCGGTCGCTCAATCTTTGATCTAATAAATCGGTTTCCTCCCATACGTCGACGGGTTTGAACTCATTATCTATCATACCAAGACTACGCCATTCTTGTAGTTGAGCTACCATACCAGGATGTTCGAACAGTCGTTGGAGCATATCCAGCCCTTTTTCTTGAGCGGCAATTCGGTCTAACGTAATTATGTAATGACTATCAATTACAAATTTTGGTTTATTCCATATTTTAACTAGTTCATCCTCAAATTGGGCGATAAAGTCAATAATCTTGTAGGCTATTTCCTTGAGCACCTGAAGTTGACGAATCCGCTTCTCAGACCATATCGTGCCCCCTCTAGAACCTTCTTCCTTATATTCAGGCTCGAATACGTACTGGTAAAGCCACAGGTCAAACTGCTCTCGCAGAAACTTCCGGGCGTCCTTGCATATGAAGTAGTCTACCTCGCTCTGGCGCTCAAATATGCGAAAGGCACGCTCGAGTACCTCCTCCCCGGGAACCTGGTCTGTATATCGGGGCAGGCCCAGCGCATTCTTGATTTCTTTGCGTATGTTGTCAAGCTTGGTCTTTCGCCCTTTTTCGGAGTAAGAAACGTTAAAGATTATAGCTCCGTCGTTTCGTATTTCTTTAAAGCTATAAACCAACTCACGTTTCTCATTATTTTTCTTATGCTCCAGTGAAGACACATCAAAGAAGAAGCGAAAACTGTCCACCTCAATTTCCATGCTCTTAAATAAGCGATCAGTTTTGACGTAATAAAGCATATGAGTCTTCCAAAAAAGCATCACATCTCGATCATCGGTATAAACCTGTTCGTATACACGCTCATGTAAGGGAGTGTGACGATAATAAATAGAACCAGATTCGCTAAAGTAACGGTGAAAGAAGGTATAGAGTCTGTCAAAAAGTTCTTCTCGAAAATCAGGAAAGGGCTCAAGGGCTTTATTTATATCTTCCATTAAACGAGGAAAGACACTTTTTTCAAAATAGCAGGATTTTATTCTCATTAGGTTTATGAAACCAGATTCGCCTTCAACCTTTGTTCCAACGAATATATCTTTTAAAGCGTTTAAAAACTTTTGTTCTTTGGTCACAAGTACAGCCTCCCTGATTATATAGCAATTATCTTTAAATTTTCCCAGCAAATAACCATTCCTCTTTTTAAGGTCTGGTATATTTTCCTTTCCTCTGTTAATGCCGTAAAGCTTTTTAAAACTACTAGTGTGTATCCGTTCCTAGTTCTAAAATGCTTGTACCACTTATTCGTACAATCGCAGTATGTTATATTTTTTCGACATCTAGCAGGTTTTTCCTACTAAATATTTCTAATGTTAACTCTGTGTTATTTTATAAAACCCTCCCAACCCGAAGGAGAGCTTTCTACTTGCACATGTATATCCTCAGCCTTAATATTCCTTTCCCTGAAAGGCGTATATTTACCGCCTGAGGTAAGCAAACAGGCACTGGGATGTTCTCTGTAAGAAAGCTTTTTGAATCTTAAAGGATTGCCTCCCATCACAAGAGCTATTCCTTCATCAAAGGGGAGCCTGCCCACTTCCGATGGGTCCATGAGGGCGCGCTCTTTAGGCGATACGGACACCTGCGCAGTATCCAGTACACCAGCTTTTCTCCTAAAAGAGAACTGCTCCACCGTAGCAGAGCCCAGAAGGGATGATACATACTCCGTAGTCTCCTTTTCAGCCGCTCCCCAGACCAATCTTAAGGCGCAGCAGCCGATGATTTCCTTCCAGGCTTCGTAAGGGTATCTCTCTTTTAACTGGGGGAGCGACTGGGCAACCATCATGCAGTTTATGTTTCTGCCCCTCATGGTAGCAATCATGTCTTTAAAGTTGGGCAGGGCCCCTATGGTGCAGAATTCGTCCATGATAAAGTTCACCCTTACGGGGTTTTTGCCTCCAAACCTGTCCGCCTGACGGGTGAGCCTCAAAAAGAGAAAAGAGAAGAACAGCGACGATAGAAATTCAAAAGTCCGGTCCGTGTCCGGTATGACGCAGTAGTAAATGCATTTGCGCCTGCCGGGAAGCTCAAGGTCTATGTCGTTTGCTGAAGTTAATTCCCGGACGGCTTTACTCTGAAAGACCTTCAGCCTTGTACCCAGCCCTGCGATAATGTTGCCCCGGGTTTTTGGTTCGGCCATGCAGAAAAGGTTGTACGGCCTTTTAGCAGGGTGGTCGTCCGGAAGGCATCTGAAGGTGCCGTCCAGTTCATCGAAACTGCCGCTGGTGAGGAAGTCGTAAATGCCCGCAAGGCTTCTTTCTTCAGGCTTCATTTCGTGGACAGCGTACAGGACCAAAGCGTTTAAAAGGTTCTGCTCGGATCTCTCCCAGAATTTGTCCCCGCCTGGACGGTGAGCCGGCCCTTCCGTGTTTTCGATGATGATCTGGGTCAACAAATGGGCGTCCAGCTCGGATCTCACTTCGTCAACGGGGTTCCAGCGATCGCTCATATTCATGTCCACAAGGTTGAAGGAGCGGATGACATAGCCCTCATTCTGATAAAGGGTGAGAGTCTCACGGAGTATTTCCCCTTTGGGGTCGGTTGCTATTACGGATTCTCCGGAGACAGCCGCCTGAAGGAGATTGGGAAGAATAAAGCTCCACGTCTTTCCCGTCCCGGGAGGGCCGAACACAATGCAGTTGCGGTTCAATCTCGGGTTGTCGTGACGGATGGGTTCCCCCTCAAAGGAGCCTATGAGTATCCCCGGGCCGTGACCGAAGCTGAAGAATTTTTCAGCTTCATCACGGGTCATCCATCTGGATGTACCGCACGTTGGATCGTCGGAGACCTCAGGCTCCTTTCTGGGAAACAGCTTTTGATGCAGTTCCGGATAGCGCATGTAGTAAGCGTAGAATACTGCCGATACGCTTGCCAGAGTGATGATGTTGAGGATTATCCACACGGGGATTGAGCCATGAAGCGGGACGGCTATGGCTGCGTAAAAGGGATTGGTGAAGGACTTCTTCATGAGGTCCCAGTCGGAGAACATAAGAGAGATGCTGCCGAGGAGCCATGCGTCTAGGATGTAGATGATTAAAGCGATTGCGGTAATTTTCAGGATTTTCTGTTGGGTCGGGGTGAGGTTTTTGAGCTTTTCTTTTAGGGTTTCCATGGTTTAGCCTCCTTTTATGGTGTATGGGACGATTTCAACGCCTGCGGGGGCGAAGCTGGTGGCTTCGGGGGTCGTTATCACGATGCAACGCCTGCCCTCTCTTTTTTGGGCGTACTTGAGGTATTCCTCAAGGTAGTAGCGTTTTATCAGGTCGTTGTGGAATAAGACTGTTATGAAGGCGTCCCGCCATTCGAAGTGTGCAAAGGGTCTGTTTGAGCTAGAGAGATTGGGAAATCGTTCTTTTACGAATGAATGGAATTCGGGATTGTATAGCTGTTTGAAGTAAGAAACGCCTGCGGGGTACGGAAGTAGGCATAGTTCCTGCACTCCGCTAGGGAGTTCGGTTTCGTAGAAGGCTTCGGCTATTTTGGGGTTTGTGTAGAACGCCAAAATCCGCTCTATGTCTATGAGGCGTAAGTTTGTCATTTCGGTTTTTAAGATTTGCAAGGTTTTCTTCCGTGGCACATTAGTCAGGATATATACGCCGTATTTGGTGTTGTTGATTTTTAAGAAAGCATTAACCTGCGCCCCGTTTTCTATAACCTGCTTCCGCTTTAAGTGGATCGCCAAAGTGAAGTCCCAATCGGGAAACTGGGTCATAAGGTCTACAGTAATCGCCTGCTCTTTATAGCGGTGTTTCGCTATCCGAAGGTTGTTTTCCACGCCTGCCAGACGCATACCTTTTGCAGTCATTCGTATATATCCATTTTCTCGAGTTATCAAGCCTTCTGACGCCAGTCTTTCAATACGCCTGATGTGATATTTCGATACATTCCCGTAAGCCAGTTTCGCCTGATCGGTTTTTATAACGCCTGCCAAAGAGAGAAGATTAAACAGTTTTTTGTCCCTTTCAGTTAGTTCGGTTATTGCCATTTTTTCGTCCTCCTGAAATGAGTTTTTAGAGAAGGGTAACCTTTTGCAAAAAATGCCCTGTTTTCTGCAATATATTCTTTAAACTTTTGCAAAAATCGGCATGTTTTTTGTAAAGCCTTTTGCAGGTCTAATCCGTTGCATACCAAGATTTTTCAAGGATGTGGAGATTCGCTTTTCTGCCATGTGGTTTTGAGGGTACTCAATTTTTGGCGTTGTTACCATGTGGTCGGTCTGAAATTTAGGGGTCTTTTTCGACCCCTTTTTGGGGGTCGAAAAAGTGCTTTCTGAACTTCCAAATTTGTTATATTTTTCCACTCCTAAATTATGCTGTTTATGACATCTTCTGGATACTCAAGAACGGTGATTTCCGTCCTCGGATCGTTTCCCTGATCGCCCGTTAATAACAAAGAAACCGACTTCCAATCGTCCCCCGATATGACTTCTGATATTCGCAAAGCGTTTAAGATGTAGCTTACTGCTCTGTTGTCCACATCCCAATTCTTATGCGTGGGAGAAATCAGCTTAATAATGCACAATGCTTTATTGAATTTCACTTTCTGATTGAGTTTTTTAATAGCACTTACGATGTTTCCCATCCAATAGGCTTTTAACAAACGGTTGGGTACTCGTGTGCTGCTGTTTTTGACTTCCGTTTTGCGTGGCGGTAAATCTTTTACGGTTATTCTCAATGTTTTGCCGTCAAAAGTCGCTTCAGCATCCGAGTATTTGTCGTTGGGATGTATTTGTTTTGCCCACACCAGCATATCCTGTTCCTGCTCAAAGGCTTCCCATATCATGAGCTTCAACTTTTCCGCCTGTTCGTAAATGTCGTGCATTTTTTGACTGATAACTCTTTCAGCAAGGCTTTCCACGACTATACCCCCTTAACCGAAAAAGTCCTGTAATTTTTCGGCGAACGCTATGGGATTGAACCCGCTATCTTCTTTTTTCTCGTCATTTTTATCTTGAGAAACAGGAAAAGCGGAACCGCTTTCCAGCATCCTCTTTATCTCCATGAGGATGTCTTTCATTTCAGCGAGTTCCGCCCCTATGTCCAGCCATTCTTTTGCTGTCGTTGCCCATGTACCTTTCGGGCATTTAAAGATCGGGTGGTTTACGGGTAGCCACAATTCTATGCGTTTCAAGTCTTTTCGGGGCATTTTAACCCCTCCTGTACGGGACATTTTTACGGAAATGTTCTTTTTTGTCGTAGGTATACGGGTTTAATGCTTAAATTTTGCCCTCTATTCGTTGATGCACAAGGTTTTTTGTATACCGTTATATTTTCGGGTTTTTCATGCTTTTCTATACGGGTTTAAACCTTAAAAAATTGCCTTAACCCATTGATATATCTACATTCAGGCATACCGTATATTAACCTGCACACATTTTCAGGAAACCTACAGCGTTGGCAAAGTACCCTTCTTCCATTAAATAAGGGCAGGGGAACATATCTTTTACGATGTCAAATAGGAGAGCTGAACCTCCTCCTGCGAATACCGTAAGTACGAGCTTGTCTATTTGCTTTTCCCAAGCTGCAATGGCTCCGCTGACAATTGTTTCGGCTATTTGTCTCTGAATTTTCATCCACGCAGGAAAGAGATCGATTTTTTTACCCCAAAATACCACGGGCTGACCGTTTATCGTATCTTCGAAAACTGACTGATACTCGCTTAAAGGCAAGGTCGAACCCGTAACTTTTTCATATTCCATGGCTATGGCTTTTTGAGCTAAAAATATCCCCGTTTCTACGGAGCCACAACCTTCCACAATGGGTATGGGCATGTTGTCCTGTATTTCAAACAGAAGATAATCCGTGGTGTAAGTGCCTATATCGAGAACCCCTATTCTTCCTTTTTCGGGGATTTCGTCAAGAGCAGCCAGAACTCCCGTACCCTGCGGAAATATGGATACGCCTTTGAAACTTATATACTTTTCTTGTCCTCCGTTTACCATTACGCAGGCGGATAAATTTGATAATCTTTCTCTTAATTTGTTCTTTTGGTTTTTGTAGTACGAAAGAGGAAGCCCTGCTGCTAAAATAATATCGGGGTTGTTAGAGCCGTTGGATAACAAATAAGCAGCGGTCAGCAATAGAGCATCGTGCATGTCTTCAGGCTTCTCTTGTCTTCCGACAAAAGCCCTGCAAGAGTTGCTCATGAGAGCTGCCCTGCCAATTAAAGCCTCGTTTACCCTGCCTTCGTTGGCTATTCTTACTCTGTAGTCTATAACGCCGTTATACATTCCCTCCAGACGGTTAACTCCTAAAGGAGCGGTTACTGAAGGAAAAGAAATTTTTTCGCCGTTTTCTGAAACGGCTTTTGTGTAGCCATAGCCCACATCAATGCTGATAACTGTCATATTATACCCCCTTATTTTGTTTCAACTTTATTTTCGACCTTCTCAAACCTGAAAACGCTTGCGTAATAACAAGCGTCCACTAATTTCTTTCGGATTTCGGAAGGTCTTAAATTCATGGCTTTAGCAATGTCCGTTATTCTATAACCTTTTGCTAAAGCCACTATTGCAGGACCAGCAGTTGCCCCTAAATAAGCTAAAATGTCCGTTTGAGAGATGTCGCTCCTTACATATTTTTCGACAAATTTTCTTACCCTGTAATCTCTGAAAACGGCTTCTTTAAAAAGGTTTTTGCGATTTGGTGAGGCAAATTTGCTCAACTCTGCTAAAAGTTTTTCAGCCCCGTTCATACTTTTGTTTACGTCTTTAGTCAAAATATATCCTCCTTTCTAGACAATGGCGACACCTATTTTTAGATTCAATCCGAATGGTTACAGAAAGATAATACGACAGGACTAAAAAGAGAGAAAACATCCATAACCTCACTAAAAAGAACATAAAAAAATTCGACCCTGTTTTTACGATTTACCCCCACAATGGGGGGAGACCCTTACGACTACGGGAGGTAAAAAAGCAAGGAATGAATTTTTTTTAGAAATCATTAAAAACACTCTTTATGAGTATCTCTCTTTGTTTAAGCCCCATATCTCAAACTTTAAAGTTTCCCCCTCCCAGTAGCCTTTAATTTTTATGGGTCTGTCTAACTTATTGACAAATCTATAGTCCTTACCTGCTGATCTAGCAACTGCTGCGTCTTTGCCGGCAGGAGCATAAGATACAGGCAGGGAATGATGATGAATTTCTGTTACTTTAAGTCCTTGTGTGTCTGCAACTGCAAGATTGAGAAGGGTTGAAGCTTTACAAATTCCCCCTCCTACATCTGAAACCCACTTCGGACCTTCGGGAGTGCCCATAATGGAACGGGCAGGAAGAAAACCTCTTTCTGTTGTGCATACTCCTACACATCTATAAAAAGAGAATTCTTCTCCAGGTTTTACTATCGTTCCGTCTATTTCAGCCATTGCCCTCATTGCATTGTGGTCTGATGCTCCTCCTTTTTTAGGAAGCTCTGCACTTGCAAGAAGAACAGGGTATTTTGCTTCGATTAAGTGTCCCATTAAATCAGAGTTAACGAGCTTCATTTCTTTCCCGTTCTCGTACCACAAAAGATAAGGAGCTTCTTCATAGGGAGGAATTCCCGCACATCTTACATAATCGTTTTCTCTTATTCCCGCCTGCTGAAGCATTTTGCTTATTTCTTCTTTGTTCCCGCCTACCGCTATGAGAACAGGTCTCCGTTCTTTTGGTATCCTCCCTGCTATTTCAAATGCTTTTTTGGATTCTTCATCCGTGGAGAAGAAAAGAGCTTTGGTTTCTTCAAGGTTTATGTCCCCTTCGGTTGTTGCCAGTATCGTTGCAAAGATTGCAGGTCTTTCTTTCCTAGAATATAGTGCTTCCATAAGCACGGTTTTTTCTTGATATGTTTCCCTTGCGTATGCTACTCCAATGAAAGCGGGAAGGGCTAATGCCAGAGATAAAGCAAAACAGCTTATCTTTTTAAACTTCATGGCTCCTAATCCAAGCTACTCCCCCTTTCCTTTTTTTGAAAATTTAAGCCACACAAAAAAAATAAGCTCCCGGAAAAAAAACCGGGAGCTTTTGAAGTCGCAAAATTTGATTCTTTTTAGATTGTTCTCAAGACTGCTGTTGAGGTTGTTCCTGATCATCGTAGATTGAAATGTCTATCTTCTTTGTTTCGTGTTCGTACTGAACATAGCTGTTCAAGTTTTCGCTGATGAAGCGAAGCGGGATGAATGTTCTGTTGTTTACGATTTGTGCTGGCTGAAGAAGTTGTGCAGGCACTCCGTTTACCATTGCTGTCTTCGAGTTAATCTTGAGAACAATCTTGTTGTCTCCTTTGGATACTATAACCTGCCTTGTTTCGGGCAGCCACTTGACAAGAGCATCGAAGGATTCAAATACGCCACGGACGGGTACGAGTGTTACTCCTTCTTTTGCAAAGGGTGCTACATCCAATGTTTTTGCCACTGTTGTGCCGTCTTCAGTTTTTACCGTGTAGGTCGGGTTGTTGAGATACATTGTCAAGATTCGGTCTCCTGCTATTATTTCAATCACTTTTGCATCGTTGTCTCTTGAGCCGGAACCCTCGCCGTTTGAAGTGCCGGAATTATCAGTTGTTGTGTTGTTTGTTGTGTCTGTTGTAGTGGTATCTTTTTCATCTGAACTTTTGCTTGAGCTGGAACCGCTACCGCCTGAACTATCACCTGCACCGCCAGAACCTTCAGAACTTCCTGAGCCTGACCCGCCGGTATTTCCGCTGTCAGAACCTCCACCCGTGCTTCCACTATCGGAACCACCTAATCCATCTCCACCTGTGCCACTGTCGCCACTTCCTGAGCTGCCTTCATCACCGCCAGAATTGCCATCGCCAGAACCGCCACCTGTACTGCCGGAATCGTCTCCTGTACTGCCTTCACCTGTACCTCCAGAACCACCACTTGAGCCTTGATCGCCAGAACTATCGCCTATACCGCTGTCAGAACCGCTACCTGAACCACTGCCGGTATCACCGCTTTGGCTGCTGTCTCCAGAGCCACTACCTTGACCGCTGTCGCCAGAGTTACCGCCTTGACCGCTGTCGGAACTACCGCCAGAGCTGCTTCCAGAATCACCGCTTTGACCGTCAGAACCGTCATTACCGCCTATATCACCACTAGAGCCACTATCACCGCTTGAACTGCCTTCATCTCCACCAGTACTACCGCTACCTTCACCGCTTCCTGTATCATCTCCACCTGAAGTCGGTTTTACAACGGTTATTTCTGCGGTAGCAGTTTTATCCTCATAAGACGCTGTAATCGTTGTTGTTCCTTCGCCTACTCCTGTAACTTTGCCGTTGCTGGCTACTTGTATAATGCTTTCATCAGAACCCTGATATTCTGCTAAATTCGTTACGTCAACGGTAGTGCCGTCAGACATATTGGCTGTAACGGTTAACTGTTCACTACCGCCCAAAGGAATAGTTAAAGGATTGGGTGTTATGTCAATGCTGTCCACGGTTACTTCAGCCACGGGCAGGGCAAAAATTCCTGTAACGGTAGCTGTTTTACCTCCAAAGGATACGGTAATAGTTACTGTTCCTGCGTTTACTCCAGTTACCAAACCTGTATTGGAAACCGAGGCAATATTGTTATTGGAGCTTTCGTAGGAAGCACTATTGGTAACATCTACTGTTGAACCGTCAGGGAAAGTTGCAATAACGGTTAATTGTACAGTATCTCCGACAAATTTTGTGAATGAAGCAGGGCTTACTGTTATAGATTGCACTCCAGCACTTACTGTTACAGGTACAGATACAGTTTTTCCTTCATAGAAGAAGGTAACTGTTGTACTTCCTTCAGATACACCAGTTACCAATCCGTTGCTGGAAACCGTTGCAATATTCGGATTAGCACTAACATAAGTGGCTTTATCTGTTACATCAACAGTTGAACCGTCAGACATGGTTGCTATGGCAGTTATCTGTTTACTTTCTCCTTCAAATAAGCTGATGCTGGAGGGTACAGCGTTGAGGTCTTCTACCGTTAGGGTAATTTTAGCACCTACTGCTTCAGGGATTGGAAGGTTTCTCAACCAAGGATAGCTTATACCATCCTGAATATCCCAAACAGTATCAAAATCCCATCCTGCAAGGGTGTAGGTGCTTTTTTGTAGCATTTCTGAATGTGATTTTTTGGCCGCATAGTCATCCGTTTTTCCAACACATATATCTCCATCCCAAAAACAGCTTGTTATAACATTGTTGGTAGACCAACCAACAAAACCTTTCCCTGAACAAACTATAGCTGCATAACAGTTCGTAATCGGGGCACTGGTAACAGGAGAAGAACCCGCAAAACCTCCAGCCCTATTACCATTACCTGTTACAGAACCTCCAACAACAAAGCAATTACTTGTTGTGTTACCATTAGTATTATCTCCTATAAACCCTCCGACATCATTTCTTCCTGTAACCTTTACATTAGTAGCATAACATTCACTTATATTGCCTGAAACAGCGTAACCTATAAACCCACCAACATAATCTGATAAAGTATTACCTAGGGTAATACCATCTACATAGCATTGAGTTATCTCCGCTTTGTATCCTCGACCTATTAAGCCACCTACATACTTAGGCGCACTCCCAATATTAATATTAGTTGCATAGCATTGCGTTATAGTAGCCCAATCAACATAACCAGTTAAACCACCTACAGATTCACTACCTTTTACAGTGCTATCTTTAACATAACAATTAGTCAATTTACTGTACCAATCAACATAACCCACTAATGCTCCGACATACTTACTGCCTTTTATATTGAAATTTTCAATACCAAGGTTTTTAATTTCAGCTTTTCCTACAGAGCTAAATAAACCGATATAATTATTTGAGGATTCTAATGTCAAATTCCGAATTACATGCCCATTTCCGTCTAAAACACCTTGAAACCCTATCGGTTGCCATTCAACCCCAGTAAGATCAATGTCATTTGCCAGTTTATAATGGGCAGTTACATCATTTCTTATATTGTTCAAATCCTCAACAGTTTTAATAATATAAGGGTCATCTTCTGTACCTGAGCCCTGCATTTCATCAGCGGAGGCTACGCCTACATTAAGTAATATCATTAAAACTAATACAGCTCCTAAAACAAGCATGTTATAAACATTTCTCCTACTCTTTTTAAATACTTTCAACTGTTTTCCCCCTCTTTTTATATTTTTCTTGATAATAGATAAAATGGGTTTTGTCAGCTTGCAAGCAAAGGCACCCCTCCTTTTTGGTTTGTATAATTTAGCCGTATAAAAAAATAAGCTCCCGAAAATTCGAGAGCTTATTTTACAGCTTAAATATATTCACCGTTTTTTTCGCTGTATTTCCTGCCAAGTCTTTTACCCTTATCTTTATCGTGTTCATGCCTTTTGTCAGCCCTGAAACCGTTATCATGTTTACACCAGTATTTATTTTTCCTCCGTTTTGCCAGTTTCCCTCGTTGATTTGATATTCGTACTGTAATTCACTGTTTATGTTATCCGAAACCGTTAGCATCAGTTTTACGGAGTTTGTACTTGTTGCTGTTGCTTTGTTGTACCCTTCAAAGCTTTCTATTACACAGAAGGTGGTTGTCTATGACCAAGACCACTTCCTGCGAAGCGGAAACCACTCCGTTGGCGTCCTTTACTGCTGCTTACATTCCGAAAACAATTTTGTTTAGTTCCGTTATATTGCCGTTAATATCACTTATTTGCAGTGTTAACTTATTTACGCCTTGCTTAACTTCAGCGTATCCTTCAGACAGCAGTTTCCACCCTTCTCCAAAATTGTAGAGTATATAAGGAGATGCGTCATCTGATGCGGTTATATCCATTGTAATTGTGCTATTTTTGGTTGCTGTTTGACCTTTGATATGGCTTTCAAAAGTGCCAGCAGGAGATGACCAGTCTACAAAAAAGTTTCGGTTTATAGTTTTTGATTCCTGCCCCGAGGAATTCCTGAATTTGATTTGTGTCTTATATAGACCGGGACTTTTTACACTTATAGTTTCCGTAAAACTTCCTTTACCACTGCTGTCTATGGTTAAAGGTTTCCAGTCTGTATAACCTATGAAATTATCCCTTGATATTGCGTACTCTGTCATTCCTTGAATGTTTTTCATAGTCAGCGTGTAAAAGTTGCCTTTTACAATAAAAGCATAGTCCCCGTTAATATTTATAATTTTTCCGCTGTTAGAGTCAAACCCTTCGGGAAACTTCACCAGCTTGGAGGAAACTGTTTCAAAGAGTGCAGGTCTTGCCCGTGAAGAAAAAAAGGCTTCAACAGCTATGGATTTTTCTTCCTGCAATTCCTTTGCGTATGCTATTCCTACAAGAACAGACATCGCTACGGCAAAAGAGCAGATAAAACAGCTTATTCTGTTAATAAACCTCATCGTTTAAAAAACTCCCTCCACACCTCCCTTTTTTTGTTCCGAAAACAGCTGCACAAAAAAATAAACCCCTGGAAAAACCCAGGAGCTTATTTTAGAAATAAAAAGCTACAAATAAATTTCTTTGGTAATTATTATACGGTAATAGTTTGTTGTCCAGCGGCTTCCATTTTTTCTTGCATACGCTCAAGCATTACATATTTAATAATTCTTTTTATCGTTTCATTCGTATTAATAAACTTAATTTGTTTGATTATTTCTTCATTATTAAGAACTAATATTCCAAAAAACTCATCACAAAATGAGTGGCTAGCTATTCTTATACCTTCAAAATCTATAATAATAGGTGTATTACTGGAACATATTTTAGCCTCTATTTCATTTCTTACGATTTTTCCTAGATTCCTACCCGTAAGAACCGGCCCCCATTTAGCCATCTTAAGCAACAAAGCTCCCTCCCTTCTAAAACATACTGTCAAATATATCGCTGGCTGTCTCCGGAAATTCAATATCAAAAACATCTTTGTTGAGATTTACAGAAACATGTGAACCACCCCTCCCTTACGGGAGGGGCTTCCTGCTTCACTGGAAGCCTGCGGCCCCTCCACAGGCCTGACTTCCCGCGGTTCCCGCGGTAGGGAGGCTTTTAGGCCGCCTCCAGGGCCAGCGCCCTCTTGAGTATGTTTCGGGCAGCGTTCACATCGCGGTCAAGCACAAGCCCGCAGTGCGGGCACTCGTGTAGCCGAACAAACAGGTCCTTAGGCACGGTCTTCCCGCAGTTGCTACATTCCTGCGAGGTGCCGGACGGATTCACCTTCACCAGCTTGGTACCAGCCTCCGCCGCTTTGTACTCAAGCATGGCGAGGAACTCGCTCCAGCTCACATCGTGGATGCTCTTCGCCAGGCAATGGGATCTCACCATACCTCTGACATTGAGGTTTTCTACCGCTATAAAGCCGTAAACATTTACCAGTCCCCTCGACACCTTATGCAGGAAGTCCCTCCGCTGGTTGCGGACTTTGGCGTGGAGCTTCGCCAGCTTCCGTCTGGCCTTTTCCCTGTTGCGGGAGCTTTTTTGCTTGCGGAAAAGGCTCCTTTGGACGCATTTGAGCTTCCTTTCCGTTTTTATAAGGTGCCGCGGATTTTCGATATTTTCTCCGTTAGATAAAGTAGCAAACTTCTCCAGGCCGACATCGACACCGACAGCAGGCCCCGGACGAACTAAGGGGGCGGATATTTCTACTTCAGTTGCAAAAATTGCCCACCACTTGCCGGTTGCGTCGCGCTTTATGGTGACAGTTTTTACCTTGCCGGGAATTACCCTGTGCAGTTTTATGCGGACAAGACCGATTTTAGAGAGCCTCAGCTTACCGTCTGCAAGGCAGGCCCCTAGACCCTTGCCAAACTGCGTGAATGTCAGCGACTTGTAACGCCCTTTGCCCTTGAAGCGCGGATAGCCGGGCGTGTCCCCATTTTTCACCCTCCGAAAGAAACCTGCAAAAGCCCTCTCTACCCTGAAGAGGACTTCTTGGGCTGCCTGGGAGTGAACTTCCCGCAGACGCTTATTCGCCTTTTTGGCTTCTCTGAGCCACACTTGCTGTTCGGTGCGGGTAACGCTTCTCCTTTCCTGCTCCCAGGCATTTTTCCTTTGAGCCAGGGCTTCGTTGTATATCCACCGGCATGCCTCCAGCCAGTCCAGGAGCTTTTGCTCTTGTTCCTTATTCGGGTACAGCCTGAATCTGTAGTTACGCATTACCTTGAGACTCGACATAACGCTTGACATCCTCCAGCTTCACCTCACCCACAGAGGCCAGGAAATAGCTCGGGGACCAGAAATGGCCGCCCCACAGCTCCTTCTTCAGGTCGGGGAATTTCCGAAAGAGGAGGCGCGCCGAAACCGACTTGAGGGAGTTCACAAACTTCGACAGTTGCACCTGGGGTTTCGAGGCGAAAAGGACATGGATGTGATCCAGGTCGGTTTCCTGCTCGATGATCTGCACCCCGAACTTTTTGGCAACACCGAGGTTTATCTCTTTCAGGCACGAAGAAACCTCTGGTGTCAGCACTTTTTTCCGGTACTTCACACAGCAGACGTAGTGGAACCGAAGTGAATATACTGAGTGGCAACCTTTATCTAGCTGGTACTTCATGCTTTTATTCTATCAGAAGAACTGAAGACAAACAATGCCCGCCTTTCATCCCCTTCCTCACGGAAGGGGACTTCCCGGCGGGGAAGTTAAAATTTAAAAAAAACCAATTTGAGCCGTTTTAGGCATATGTAAAAAAAATAAGCCCCTGGAAAAATCCAGGAGCTTATCTGCCTATAATCTGGGATTTTGAGTCGTCATAGATGACCCCTTCTACCCTGACCGTTATGGTGTCCTCTGCTGTTTTTTCTCCTCCACCAAGAAGCCTCTTGTACGCCGTCAGTTTTATCTCGTATGTTCCGTCAGGCATGTTCTTTGGAATAATCACCACTATGTCCCTGTTCCCTTTTTCGTGCCTCGTATGCCACGTCATCACGTCCTGCGGAGGATCCGTCAGCGGTTCGTCCGGCACTAGCTCGGTTGTATTGTCGCTGGTGAATTCGTTGCCAGAGTACCACATCTCAGCCTCTACTTTGTACGCTTTTCCTGTCGTGGTAGCATAAATAATTATTGCTTCACCTGCTCTGTACACATCTTTATTTGTTTCTCCCTCTATTGCTAATCTGCCCTCTACCGTTACTTTTACAATCTTAGGTTCAGACCACATTGATTCAAGGTTCGGATGCCGCCATGATGGATCGTCTAATACTCTTAATTGTATTGTGTATTCTCCATCTTCATCAAAGCCCATCTCTTCAAAAGTTAATTCCCACTTAGTTACGGTTACAGTTGTTCCGTCTGGTTTTGTTACCTTCCATTCATAGGCTATTATTGGGTCCCCTTCAGGATCGCTTGTTCTAACAGTTCTTGTATAAGGTTCATCAGCTGTTATCGGGTCAGGGCTGAAAGATAGTTCTTCTACTACTGGTGGAAGGTTTCCGTTTATTATTGTTACATACTGGGAATAAGGTTCTGACCACAATCCCTGGCTGTCCTGTACTTTGAGTTCAACCTTATATGTTCCCACGCCCATTGAGGATATATTGGTAACCTGTGATGGTATTGTTTTGCTAGTGCTTGTTGTTTCCGTTCTGGAATTGTCTGGTCTTGTGATTGCCCATGTCCATTTTACTATTGCGTCTCCGTTTGGATCGTAGCTTTTATCTGTTACGTTCAAAGGCTTGTTCAATACCTGTGTAACAGGCCTTACCTCAAATAGTGCTACAGGGGGAAGGTTCAGGTTGGATACTACTTTTACTTCAGGATCGCTCCATACCCCTTCTTCGTCCTGTACCCGCAGGTAGATCAGATAAACTTTTCCTGCTGTAATTGTTGAAGGTGTTCCGCTGTTCCATGTTGTTGCTGTAGCTTCTTTCCATTTCCACTGCTTTGCTATTATCCCCTTGTTGGGCTGCGATTCATGGTCTAGATCATAACTTTGATCTGTGATGTTTATTCTGAAATTTGATCCGCTGGGCGTTAATGTTACAGTGAATTGAGCTATTGGTTTGCGGTGAACATACAAAGTCTTTCCCACTAAAGGTTTTAAG